>Ga0315308_1000174_pt1 | contig 34803 bp, 43 predicted proteins | sample TDP3_MG_FD_203078 | JGI IMG/M metagenome (GOLD analysis project Ga0315308, IMG submission 203078) | Freshwater sediment microbial communities from Lake Towuti, South Sulawesi, Indonesia - TDP3 | ecosystem: Environmental > Aquatic > Freshwater > Lake > Sediment | place: Indonesia: South Sulawesi...
GGCTTCGACCTCAACCTTTCTCAAGTGGGAAATGGCTTTCTCTTAGAAGTGGGTTCCTCTAAAGGAGAAGGGTTCATCGCTTCCCTGAGAGAAGATTTGAAAGGTGTGACTTTGGATTTAATAGAGGAGAGAGAAAAGAAGAGAAAAGAGGCAAAAAGGAAAGTTATGGAGATAAACAGAAATTTCGAGACGGAGAGGCCATTCTCTTCTATCGTGAAGGAGGCGTACATTTCCCCTGTATGGGAAGAGGCGGCCAGAACTTGTGTCGAATGTGGGGCCTGTACTAACATATGTCCCTCCTGTTACTGTTTTCTTCTTGTCGATGCATTAGATGAGATTAAATTTTCGAAAGTCAAGTTTTGGGACTCCTGTCAGCATACCGGGTTTGCCAGAGTGGCGGCGGGCATTAATCCTCGAGCAAAACTGTACGAAAGGTTGAGAAATAGATACTTATGTAAATATGAATATAGGCCAGAAAATTTTGGAATTGTTGCCTGTACTGGATGTGGTCGTTGTGTGGAATCCTGCCAGGGAAGGATAGATAAAAGAGAAGTTATAAAAAAATTAAGTGAAAGAGGAAAAGGTGAATATATCCGATAATCCCTATTTAGCAGTTGAGGCTCGAATCGAGAAAGTTATTGATGAGACCTCAAATATAAAGACATTCGTGTTGAAACCAAGCCGGGAAATCAAATTCGCCACCGGTCAATTCGTTCAGTTGACTCTACCAGGGATTGGTGAAGCGCCGTTTACTCCTTCCTCTTCGCCTTACTCTACTGAAAGGATAGAGCTAACCATAATGAAAGCTGGACTTCTCACTGGCAAATTGCATGAAATGAGAGAGGGAGAAATTGTGGGCGTTAGAGGTCCTTACGGCCGAGGATATCCTCTCGACGATTTCTATAATAAGGAGGTTTTGATTCTTGGCGGTGGTGTGGGCATGGCACCGCTTCGCTCTCTACTTCTTGCGCTCATTGAGAATATTGACAAGTTGAGACGGATAGTTCTCTGTTATGGAGCAAGGACTCCTGAAGATATCGTTTATAAGGATGCCTTCCCTGAATGGAAGAAAGAGAAGAAACTAGAAATCTTGAGAAGTGTGGATAGAGCGGCTCCTGGATGGAATGAGACTGAAGGTGTGGTAACAGTTCTTCTGGACAAGGTGGAGATGGATTTAGGGAAATCGGTGGCTATCGTTTGTGGACCTCCTATTATGATGAAATTTGGTACTTTAAGGTTGCTGGAAATCGGATATAAAGCCGATACCATATACCTTTCTATGGAAAAGAATATGTCCTGTGGACTTGGTAAGTGCGGCCATTGTGCGCTGGGCAAATATTATGTTTGTAAAGATGGTCCAGTTTTCAAATACGATTTGATAAAAGATGTTCCGGATATTTGGCTATAGCTCGGGATTTGATTCCCATGCTAAGAGTTTAAAAGATAGTTTCTTCATCGTAGGAGGAATTTCTTAACGTAGGAAGTTCTGGAGTCCTCCCGAAAGGAGAGCAGGTGCGAGGGACCTTGCTTTCGCAAGGACTCCAGAAGCTATGGAGTCCTCCCGAAAGGGAGGAATTAAGATGAAAAAACTATTTATTGATTTAGAAGCCTGTTCCAAATGTAAGGAGTGTACAGTCTCCTGCAGTTATTTCTACCATCCCGATAATAATGGGATAACCAGCCTAAGAGAGTTAGCCACTTTTCTCCTAATCTGCAGGAACTGTGAGGAAGCTCCTTGCGTTAAGGTTTGTCCGAAAGAGGCGCTGGAGAAAGAGAAGGAGGGGAGGCTGAGAAGGTACAATATGCGCTGCGTGGGGTGTATGTCTTGCGTGCACGCCTGCCCTTTCGGGACGATTTATCCTGAAGTTATTCCTTACCTCGTTCCCAGCTGTGACTACTGCTTAGACCGCGCAAATGGAAAACCCCCTCTTTGTGTGGAAACCTGCCCTGAAAAAATAATCAGATACGAAGAGATTGTGGAAGACCCGAAGAGGAACTATTTCGCCGTGGGTAATAACTTAATAGTTCACCATATTAGTTGGAAAAGGGAATAATGTTAAAGCTTCTATTCTATTTTCTAATATTTCCTGGATTCCTATTTACAGCATTGGTCGGTATGTTGGCCAGCTGGGTTGACCGTAAGGTCACAGCTCGAGTGCAATGGCGAGTGGGGCCGCCACTGCTCCAGCCACTCTATGATTTTGTGAAGCTTCTGGGGAAGGAGACGATTGTTCCTGAGGCCGGCGCAAAATTTACCTTCCTTCTTTCCCCTCTCTTTGGGTTGGCGGCAGTGACCATTGTTTCCACTCTTCTCTGGTTGGCTACCATTTCACCTGGGGTGAGTTTTGTGGGAGATTTGATTGTGGTTATTTATCTTTTGGCGATTCCTTCGATAAGTGCGATATTGGGTGGCTTTGCTTCCGGAAATCCTTTAGCCTCTTTAGGTGCTTCTCGAGAGATGAAGATGGTTTTGGCCTATGAATTACCATTCATTCTGGCTATTTTTACACCTGTCATTAGAGCCCATGGGATAATCAAGCTTGGCGATTTGCTCCAGTATCAATGGTCAAACGGTATCTTTCTCAATTCTTGGTCGGGAGTTATTGCGTTCATTGTGGCTATCATCTCTATGCAGGCGAAACTGACCCTGGTGCCTTTCGATATCCCTGAGGCAGAAACGGAGATAATAGCAGGTCCATATATTGAGTACTCCGGGATTCCCTTGGCAATTTATAAGCTCACACGCTGGATGATGCTATTCGTGGTGCCAATTTTTATAGTAATTGCGTTTATGGGCGGAATTATATTTGAGGGTTGGCATATTTTATGGGGCATTTTGAAGTATATTCTTCTGTTAGTTATTATTATTTTAGTAAAGAATACCAATCCGCGGATTCGCATTGACCAGGCAATAAGATTTTTCTGGGGGCCGATGACCATCCTGGCGGCTATGGGTGTAGTTCTTGCATTCTTGGAGATATAAATGGACATCAGGACTAAGGCGCTCACTAAATCTATATGGGTCTTCCACCTAGCAGGTGCTTCCTGCAATAATTGTGATATAGAAATTATCGATGCCTTGACTCCAAAGTTCGATTTGGAAAGGTTCGGTATACTCTTGGTGGGAAGCATTCGCCACGCAGATGTGATACTGGTTACAGGTGCTATCTCTCATAAGGCAGCAGTGAGGCTAAAGAGACTATATGAGCAGGCTCCTAAGCCTTGTCTGATAATAGCAATTGGTTGTTGCGCCTGTTCTATGTGTATATTTCGTGATTCTTACAATATGGCAGGACCTGTGGATAGACTTATTCCTGTTCATGCGTATGTTCTGGGTTGTCCCCCGAGACCAGAAGCGGTGATTATGGGAGTGGTCAAACTGGTCAAAGCGTTAAGGAAGGGCTAAGCTAATGGCAAAAGAGATTCTGGCAGAAATAGAGAATAGATTTTCTACGGGTATCCTTAAAGTCTATGAGAAGTCTCCTCGTCGGATATATATTGACCTTAGGCCAAAGTATATACCCGAGGTGGTAGGTTTCTTATTTCATGATATGGGAGGAAGATTACAGACCGCCACGGGGATAGATACGAGAAGGAATATAGAAATAGTCTACCACTTTTCATTTGATGGTTCAGGAACAATTATCTCCTTACGCACTTTGGTGGATAGGAATAATCCGGAGATAGAATCGATAACGCCTATAATCAAGGGCGCAGAATGGATAGAAAGAGAGATACATGAACTGTTGGGAGTTGGCTTTAAGAACCATCCAAATTTAAAAAGACTACTTCTAACAGAAGATTGGCCGGAAGCGAAGTATCCTCTCAGGAGAGAATAAAAAGCTCGTAGTTCATACCTCCCTATCGGGAGGACTCCACGGGATTCTGGATTCCTTGCGAAAGCAAGGTTCTCCTGACAGGTTGATTAAACTATGAACTTGGAGTAGCTAATGACTAAGACAATTATTCCTGTCGGTCCATACCATCCATTGCAAGAAGAACCAGAATTTTTCAAGCTCTTCGTTGAGGGAGAAAAAGTTGTTGAGCTTGAAATAGAGATAGGATACAATCACCGGGGAATTGAGAAAATTGCCGAATCGAAAAGTTATGACCAGGTAGTTTTCTTGGTAGAGCGTGTTTGTGGCATCTGTTCCACATCGCATCCTATTGCCTGCGTAAATGCACTTGAAGATTTAGCCAATATCAAAGTACCTGAAAGAGCACTATATATACGGAGCATTATTGCTGAGCTGGAAAGGCTCCATTCCCATCTCCTTTGGCTGGGATTGGCTGGCCACTTCATCGGCTACAACACAGTATGGATGTGGGCATGGAAGTATAGGGAGCCGGTTCTGGACATCTTTGAGAGGATTACCGGAAATCGCCAGCATTATGCAATGATGAAAACGGGTGGAGTAAGGAGAGACATCGATAATGATGATATTCCCTATATAATGAAAACGGTCCATAGTCTATTGCCAGTGGTCGATATGTTTGTGGGTGCAGTTATGGATGACCCTGTAATTGCTGCCAGAACAAAAGGGGTTGGGGTTCTGACCAAACAGGATGTTATTGATTATGGGGCAGTCGGTCCAACTGCCCGTGCTTCCGGTCTGGCAATAGATGTTAGGAAAGACGACCCGTATGCTGCCTATCCCTTGGTTGAATGGAAAGTGATAACACGGGAGGAAGGGGATATTTTTGCCAAGATTGTTGTTCGCTTACTGGAAATGTACGAATCAATAAGAATTATTGAACAGTGTCTGGAAAAGTTAAAAGTAGTTGGCGGAGAGATAGATGCAAAAGTTAAAGAGATTCTTCCTGGAGAGGGAATTGGAAGAGGAGAGGCTCCTCGGGGAGAAGTATTCCACTATATCAGAAGTGATGGAACTAACCAACCGGTAAGATACAAGATAAGAGCTCCCAGCTATATGAACATTCCCACTAATCAGAAATCTGTAGTTGGAGGAACTATTTCAGATGCAACGATTACACTAGCTGCTGTAGACCCTTGCTATTGCTGTACGGAAAGAGTAGCAGTTTTCGATAGGAAGACCGGAAAGAAAAGTATGACAGGTCAAGACTTGATAAAGCTATCTCAAGAAAAGACCCTTAAACTTAGGAGAGATTCGGGAAATACTTCGTCACCCTAAAGGGCGACCCACCCCGATAAATATCGGGGACTCCTTGCGAAAGCAAGGTTCCATTTGGTCACGCACTCTTCAGAGTGCCGAGTATAGTTAGGGGAAAAGGTTAGAGCGACGATGAACATGGTGCTTTATTTGATTATTGTTCCATTTATAGTGGGACTGTTCTGTTTGGTGATTCCCAAAAAGTTAAGTAGGCTTAGAGATTTGTTGGCATTTGGTGGTTCACTCTTAATTTTCTATCTTACTATAGTCGGTTTTCTCCGTAAGCCTGTTATGTGGTCTTACGATAATCTTATTTTTTTGAAAATTGATGGTCTAAGTGGATTCGTTCTTTTAGCTATTGGGCTTTTTGGGGTCCTGGTTACTCTTTATTCATTGGAATATATGGCAGGCAAGAGCCATCTAAATGAATACTATGCCTATCTTCTATGGACAATTGGGGGGTCCTGTGGAGCAATTTTAGCAAATAATATGGTCCTTCTCGTTCTTTTTTGGGGTTTTCTTGGCTTAACTCTCTATCTGCTTATAAATACAGGTGGGCCGCAGGCTTCTCCAGCAGCCAAGAAGGCCTTTATAATTGTTGGTGGTTCCGATTCTCTTATGATTCTGGGGGTGGGCATTGTATGGCTTTTGGTCCGCTCCTTCCAAATGGATAATCTGAAGATTGACTTGAGTGGTCCATTACCGGTAAGTGCGTTCATATTATTAGCCATTGCTTCTTTTGCCAAGGCTGGCGTGATGCCTGTCCATACCTGGATTCCAGATATGGCAGTGGCTGGTCCCATTAGCATAACTGGTTTTTTGCCCGGCTGTTTAGATAAGTTAGTAGGAATATACTTTCTGGGTAGAATATCGATGGATATCTTCTTAATGAACAGCCGAATGGGGAGACTACTACTAATTATTGGCGCCCTGACCATAATTGCTGGCGTTATGATGGCTCTCGTACAGCATGACCTGAGGAAGTTACTTTCTTACCATGCAGTTAGCCAAGCTGGTTATATGGTATTGGGCATAGGCACCGGAAGCCCTATTGGAATTGCTGGCGGGCTATTTCATATGTTGAATAATGCCATTTATAAATTTTCTCTATTTCTCTCTGGAGGAGCAATAGAACATGAATTTCAAAAAACAGACTTGGAAAAGTTGGGTGGTTTAGCGAAATTTATGCCTGTTACTTTTCTTTCTTGTTTGATTGCTGCCTTGTCAATTTCTGGAGTCCCTCCGTTTAATGGCTTTGTCTCCAAGTGGATGGTTTATCAGGGGGTGATCGAGCTGGGTAAACAGGGCGATAGATACTGGATTATCTGGCTTGTGACAGCAATGTTCGGGAGCGCCTTGACATTGGCCAGCTTTATGAAATTGGTTCACTGTGTGTTTTTGGGCTCGCCATCGTCCTCTTCAAAACCTTCGGGAAAGAAGAGAAATGAAGTTTCCTTTGCCATGTGGTTTCCTACGATAGTACTGGGAGCGCTATGCATAGTTTTTGGCGTCTTTGCTTATGCGCTTCCTTTGAAGAGATTTATTTTTCCTGCAGTTCCCGGAGTCTCTTTTCTCGGCTTCTGGTCTCCGGGTATTGCCACTCTATTGATTATTTTGGGGATTATTCTGGGTATAATTATCTACTTTTCCGGGAACATGGCTAAAGGGTTAAGAATGGATACTCCCTATGTTGGCGGTGAGATAATTCCCGAAGACAGCCGCGTAACCGGCGTGGACTTCTATGATACGATAAGAGAGCTTACCTTTATAAGAAAATTCTATATCTATGCGGAAAAGAGGTTCTTCGATATCTATGACCAGGGAGCGAAATTTGTATTTTTCCTCATTAGAGGATTAAGAAAGCTACATAGTGGAGTCTTGCCTACATACTTGTTCTGGTCCCTGTTTGGCATGCTTATCCTATTTATAATTATGATTTATTAATTATGAGTTATGAATTGAAAGACAAGAACCGAATACCATACTTCACAATGTTTTGTAATTTTAATTTAGAATTCATAATTCAGCATTCATAATTCATATCTCTTGACCGAGGGTTTTATGTTTGAGTTATATGCTCTTCTAATATTCATGATTATAGCAGCAATAGTTGCTGTGGAGATCAAGGATCTACTATCTTCAATAGTTGCCGTTGGGGCAGTGGGATTGGGATTATCTGTTGCCTTTCTAATTCTGAAGGCACCCGACTTGGCCATAACACAATTGGTCGTAGAAATACTCTCTTTAATCATCCTGATTAGAGCGACAATAAAGAGGGATATCACTCCTGTAAACGGGCAGAAGGAACTGCTTAATGCCATTATCGTGCTTCTGTTTATTGGAGGCTTTCTATTTTTCGCTTATCTCGCTTTGAAAGATTTGCCGTCTTTTGGCCACCCCATAATGCGAGTTAGTAAAACCTATTTGGTGGAAGGTTTAAAAAAGACAGGAGCGACAAATCTGGTTGGCTCAGTGATATTAGACTTTCGTGCCTATGATACTTTAGGGGAAGCAACTATTCTATTCACTGCGGTTATAGGAGTATTAGTGGTTCTACGACGGGTAGGAAGGAAGGGAGTAGGTGAAGAGGTGAAAGAGGATGAAGAATATGAAGACTGAAGAGCCGGGTATGAGTCTCATTGTTAAGACCATAACACGCCTGACGGTGGGTTTAATTCTTCTTTATGGAATATATATAGTAACGCATGGCCACCTCTCTCCAGGAGGAGGTTTTGCTGGCGGGGTAATCATTGCTCTATCTTTCATCCATCTTATGCTTGCCTTCGGGAAAGAATTGGCGTTAAAGAAATTGAACCAGAGTCTTTCTTCTCTCTTTGAAGGTTTTGGAGCAATAATGTTTTTGACTATCGCACTTATTGGTTTTGTAGGGGGATATTTCTTCCTCAATTTCATTTCCAAGGGCAAACCATTTAATCTTTTTAGTGCGGGAATAATTCCCCTGTGCAATATTGCTATATGCTTCAAGGTCGGGGCTGGGCTATTTGCCGTTTTTGTCGCCTTAACTCTTTTAAGAATGAATGGCAAGAAAGGGTAGTAAATGATTTACTTGATGTGTTTTAGTCTATTCTCCATTGGTATCTATTGTATCCTGGTAAAAAGAAACCTCATCAAGATAATTATTGGTCTAGGAATTGCTGAGTATGCGGTCAACCTATTTTTTATACTACTTGGCTATCGTCTGCGAGGTCGTGCACCGATACTGGCCCAGGACCAGGTGGTCGAGAATATGGTAGACCCTCTACCTCAGGCATTAATCCTTACTGCTATCGTGATTGGTTTGGCTGTCACTGTTTTGGTTGTTGCTATTGCCTTGAGGATTTATGAAAAATATGGAACATTCGATATCACTAAAGTTAAGAAATTAAGAGGATAAGCCATGAAGCATGAACTGATTCCTCTCTTTGTTGCCATACCGTTGGGTTCGGCTTTCCTAATTTCCCTTCTGGGAAAGAGATTGAAGGGACTCGCTGATACCCTTTCCAATCTGGCCACATTTTCTTTGCTTTTTCTCTCTTTTCTCTCCATTACCCTAGTTAAGCGTCTTGGAGTCGTGGTCTATAAAGTTGGCGGGTGGATACCTCCTATTGGAATCTGTATGGTTCTGGATAGTTTGACCAGTTTTATGCTAATTACAGTCAATCTGGTTGCATTTCTGGTGACAGTCTACTCAATAAGCTATATGGAGCGATATACAAGTAAATGGAAATTCTATACCCTATTTTTACTGATGCTTGCGGGAATGGATGGGGTAATCGTTACAGGCGATTTATTCAATCTATTTGTTTTTCTTGAGATAGCTTCCATTGCCAGTTATGCTCTTGTTGCCTTTGGAGTAGAACATGAAGAGTTGGAGGCTTCCTTTAAATATACGGTGATGGGAAGTGTGGCTTCATCCTTTATATTGATAGGCATCGCTCTCCTATACAGTTACACATCGAGCCTGAATATGGCAGATATCTCTCGCGTCTTAACTGAAAAAGGCAACAGCCGAATACTATCTTTTGTCAGTGGACTATTCATTATGGGCTTCGGCTTGAAAGCGGCTTTAGTACCATTCCATGCCTGGCTTCCCGATGCCCATCCTTCAGCACCTGCTCCAATATCAGCAATGCTCTCAGGGGTACTGATTAAGGCTTTAGGCGTCTATGCACTGATGAGAATATTTTTCAATGTTCTGGGGATATCTTCCATTTTATCATATATGTTGATGTCTTTGGGAGTCATCTCTATGGTCCTGGGCGGGTTGTTGGCCTTGGGACAGGAAGACATCAAGAGATTGTTTGCCTACTCCAGCATCAGCCAGATTGGCTTTGTAGTTCTGGGGATAGGTATGGGAACGACCCTGGGAATTTTGGCCGGTCTCTTTCACCTTTTCAATCATGCGACATTCAAATCTTTGCTATTCTTAAATTCTGGCTCGATAGAGTATGCCACCGGGACGAGAGATTTGAGGAAAATGGGAGGGCTAACCGCTAAAATGCCGGTCACGGGATATTCTTCCCTAATTGGCTCTATGTCTATTTCTGGCATACCGCCTTTAAGTGGTTTCTGGAGCAAATTACTGATTATATTAGCTGCGATTGAGGCAAAACATTTTATTTTTGCTTCTATTGCTGTCTTAGTGAGTATATTGACTTTGGCATACTATTTGAAAGTACAGAGATTAGCGTTTTTTGGGGAGTTAAAAGACTCATTGAGAGGAATAAAAGAAGTTCCTTTAACAATGAAATTATCAATGATTGCCTTGTCTATCATTTGCATATTTGGAGGATTACTTTTAGTTCCCGGGATACAGAAGAATTTTCTTAGTTCAGCCACTCAGGCCCTAATGAATGGTAATAATTATGCCCAGATTATTTTCGGGAGTATAAAATAGTGAAAAGTAGGACCATATTATTTTTCTTGGCAATTTTAGTCTGGCTTGGCTTGACCTGGCCTCCCGACTGGCAACACACAGCGGTTGGAATTCTGGTGGCAATATTTGTTGCTTTTATGACGGGAGATATGTTTGTCAAGCGTCCGCATCTTTTTAGACATCCTAAGAGATACTTATGGTTTCTATACTATCTACCAATTTTTATCTGGGAATGCATAAAAGCAAATTTCGATGTAGCTTACCGAGTGGGCCATCCGGATTTGCCAATTAAGCCAGGCATAGTCAAAGTAAAGACCAGCCTAAAATCGGACACAGGTCTAACTTTTCTGGCCAATTCAATTACTCTTACGCCTGGGACTTTGAGTGTGGATATAGACCGCGAGCAGGGATTCCTTTATGTCCACTGGATAGATGTAAGGGGTATAGATGTAGAAAAAGCGACTAAATTGATTTTAGGAAAGTTTGAACCCATTTTAAGGAGAATATTTGAATGAATTCGGTCGGTCGCCCTTTCCCGATCCCGTCCCGGTATCGGGACGGTATCGGGACGGGGTAGGGTGACGGAAAATGGCACCGTAAACGGTGCCCGACCAGACGGCACTCTAAAGACTGCCCGACCAATTGGATATTAAAGGAGATGTAAAGATGAACAGAAGGTTGCGCTGGGTATTAGGGTTATTAACACTAATAGCCTTATTTTCAGTCTTGATATCGAGACCTCCAGCCTCGCTCCTTGAGTGGCAGTCGACCAGCCTAATGCGGTTCTTCTATGTCCTTTTGATCTGTTGTGTATTGTGTCTTTACCGCATTTTGAGGGGCCCAACTCCAGCAGACAGGATAGTGGCCATAGATATATTGGGAATCCTGGTCATTGGGTTTTGCGCTGTATTAGGCATTCCTACAGGAAGGCCCTGGTATATCGACATCGGCATTGCCTGGGCCTTGCAAAGCTTCATAGGAACTATTGCTCTTGCTAAATATCTCGAAGGAAAAGGGTTTGAGGAGTAATGATAGAAATAGTTGGATACATATTCATCGCCATAGGCCTTATGTTTGACCTTTTCGGCTGTCTTGGTCTGGTAAGACTTCCCGATGTATACAATCGTCTGCAGGCTTCTACCAAATGTGTAACCTTGGGGACCTGTAGCATCCTATTCGGGCTATTTCTATTTCGTGGATTTACCGCTACGGGGATAAAGGCATTACTCTGTATTGTCTTCTTAATATTGACAAGTCCTGTAGCAGCCCACGCCATTGCCAGAGGAGCCCACATTTCGGGAGTAAAACTCTGGGATAAATCTATCTGCGATAAATATGAGGAGGACAAACACACAGATACCCGTTAGGAGCGGAGCGATGAGGTATCCGAAATTACGAGAATTGAAAGAAGCAGCCAAAGCAATTATAAAGGGTCCTTATACAACGAAGTTTCCGTATGAACCACATGTCCCCCCTGAGAAGTTTCGGGGGAAGCCCGAATTCTATGAGAAAGACTGTGTGGGTTGCTGTGCCTGTGCAGAGGTCTGTCCGGCAAGAGCAATTGATGTTCTCGATGACACTGGCGCAAAACAGCCTATGAGGAGACTAGTGCTCCATTTCGATATCTGCATCTTCTGCGGGCAGTGCCAGGCAAGTTGTATTACGGAGAAGGGAATCAAACTTACTAGGGAATATGATTTAGCCTTGTTTAATAGAAGCGAAGCAGTAGTTAAAGTTGAAAAGGAACTGTTGGTTTGTGAAGAGTGTGGTAAGGTGATTGGTGCTAAAGACCATCTTTGCTTTCTGGCAGGAAAACTGGGCCCGTTAGCATATGGCAATATGCCATTAATACTCACTGCTTCCCGAGAATTGGAATTGGTAAAGGCTCCACCAACAATAGGTCCTCCTTTAAGGAGGGCTCACATCTTTCGTATTCTCTGTCCCAGATGTCGTCGGGAGGTTCTGCTTGAGGATATCTGGGGTAAGACAAAACAGGGAAAATAGATGGCTTACAATAACCAACTGGCAAAAATCAAAGATATGCTCCGTGGTAAAGTGCTGATTGTAGGTATAGGCAATCCCTTGCGGGCCGATGATGGGGTTGGTCCAGAAATAATAAGAAGGTTAAGGGGTCGATTGCCTTCCTCGCTATTGTTTGATGTTGGTGAAGTCCCTGAAAATTATCTGGAAAAGCTTGTTAAAGAGAATCCGGACACTATAGTTCTAATCGATGCAGTTCAATTCGATAGTAAGCCGGGAACGGTAAGGATAATAGAAAAGGACAATATAACGAATGAGTCCCTCTCCACGCACAGGATAAGTTTGAGTATGGTGAAAGACTACTTAGAGAAGGAGACTTGTGCAGACATATTTCTTCTTGGCATACAGCCAGAAACTATCAAATTGGGAAAAGGAATCTCAGAACCGGTAAGAAAGAGTCTGGAGAAAATTGTCGATATGATAGAGAGGTTGAACGTTTTCATTTGAAGTGTGAGGCGATATGCATGAGTTAAGCATAGCTCAAGATTTGTTTCGTGTTGTGGAACGTAAAGCAAGAGATAATAGTTTAACAACCCTCACCAAGATTGTCCTTGTACTTGGAGAAGCTTCTGGGGTTGATGGGGAGTTTCTGAGAGATAGCTTAAAGGAGCACATCCTTCCAGGTACAATCGCAGAGAAAGCGGAATTAGAAATTAGAAGGGAGCCAATACGAGCAAGATGCACGGCTTGTGGGATGGAAACAGATTACCAGAAGAGTTCGTCTCTACGATGTCCCATTTGCGGCGGCGCCAGCCTGGAAATTACTCAGGGGATGAGCCTATACATTGAGAAAATTGAAGGGGAATAGATTGTATATTTTTTGGTTAAAAAGTACTTGACAAAAGAAGAATATTATGTTACATTTTTAATAAACGTAATACGCAGGAGATTCTGGTATGGGGAGTTTAGTTCGATTCAGTGTCTCAGTGGAGAAGGAATTACTGGATAAATTTGATAGAAATATCAAAGAGAAGAATTATCCTACTCGGTCCAAGGCTATTGGAGATCTCATTAGAGAAAATTTGGTTAGGAAAGAATGGGTGGAAGGCAACGAGGTTTTGGGGGCAATTACTCTGGTCTACAACCACCACAAGAGGGAGCTGGTGAATAGGTTGACGGATGTCCAGCACAGTTTTCACGAACTCATAATTTCGTCCCAGCATATTCATCTGGATGAAAACAATTGTCTGGAGATAGTGGTAGTAAAAGGCAAGCCAAGTGATGTAGAGGAGCTCGCTTGTAGGCTGAAGTCGGCAAAAGGTGTAAAGCATGGAGCGTTAAGTATGGCTACAACGGGAAAGGAAATAGCTTAGGATATTTTTTTCGCTGATTGTAACACGATTCTTAAAAATATATTACAAACGCCGGGGACTAACTTGGAGAATGAAGACCAGAAAAATTGTGAATGGTTTTGGGGAACTAAATCGAGAGGAGGATGAGAGGCTATGCACATACCCGATGGATTTTTGAACTTGAAGACATGGGTGATTATGGATGTGGTGGCAGGTTTGAGTGTGGCCTATGCCATTAAGAAGACAAAGGCGAGTCTGGGTGAGCGGCAGATTCCGTTAATGGGTGTAATGGCTGCTTTCATCTTTGCTGCTCAGATGCTCAATTTCCCTATCGCTGGAGGAACCAGCGGGCATCTGATTGGGGGCGTGATGGCAGCCGTGCTCCTTGGACCGTGGGCAGCCACTTTGGTAATGAGCACAATATTTATTGTACAATGTCTTCTCTTTCAGGACGGGGGCCTAACAGCCCTGGGAGCAAATATCTTCAATATGGGAATTGCAGGAACGGTGATTGGATACTATATATACCGAGGAGTCGAGATCTTTATTGGGAAAAACAGAGGACTCTTCTGGGGAGTTGGAATTGGTAGCTGGCTATCGGTGGTTTTAGCAGCCACATTTTGTGCAATAGAGCTGGCATTCTCAGGAACTGTTCCCTTGAGAGTAGCACTACCGGCAATGGCTGGCATCCACGCCTTAATTGGTATAGGTGAAGGGATAATCACTGTGGCCGTGATAAGTCTCATTTTAAAGGCACGGCCGGACCTCTTGGGAATGCCTTTACAGCCATAAATGTCGATTGTGTCATCAGGAGGGAGTAAAATGGAAAGATGGATTCTTATAATTCTGGGAGTTGCAATCCTGGCAGCAATTTTTCTTTCGCCATTTGTTTCCACTAAGCCTGATGGACTAGAGAGAGTAGCTGAGGATAAGGGGTTTCTGGAAAAGGGAGAAGGTCCACAGGTAGTTAACTCTCCTATTCCAGACTACCTTATGCCAGGGATTAAGAATGAGAAGTTGGCAACATCGGTTGCCGGCCTTATAGGAGTGATTATTGTTGGAGTATTGGGCTTCGCAGTGGGGGCCTTCTTGAAAAAAAGGAGAAAAATCCGATGAGAATTATGGTTATATCTATATCCTTTATATTTTCCATAGCGTCCCTGGTCTCGGCTGGTAGACCGCTCTCGGTTGATGATGCTGGCACAGTAGATTTGGGAATTTATGAGTTGGAAATAGGGATTGGATATATAGAGGATAGAGATGAGAATGGTGAGACTGAGCTTTCTCTTTCGATTAAACATGGCTTGACCGAACGCATGGACCTGGGAGTTTCTCTTCCCTATATAGTGACTACTCCCCAAAGCGGAGAGGGCGAGGCAGGAATGGGAGATACGGAACTATCTACAAAATTCAATCTGATTAAAGAAAAAGATAGATGCCCCGGGTTCAGTATGACCTTGGGAATGATTCTGGACACGGGCGAGGATGATAAAGGTATCGGAGCAGGAAAGATTGACTATAGTTTCAATAATGTCCTTACGAAGAAATTCAAATCTGTTGACTTGCACGGAAATTTTGGCTATACTGCAAAAGCAAAGACCGCGTCTTTCGGCGTTGGACTGGAGTACCCTGTGGGGAAGAGTATAAATTTAGTTAGTGAATTGACAGGAGAAAACAAATCAGATTCTCCCCTCGAATGGTTAGTGGGAACTAACTTTTCGGGCAGGGAGAGCTTAGTCCTCGACTTCGGGATAGGAACAGGACTCAACGACCCAGGCTGTCGTCTAAAAGTAACTGGAGGTTTGACTCTCGGTTTCTGAGGAATCAACATGAAACACGCATTTCTGGACAAGTATAGTGACCTTACGAGCATAGTGCATCGTCTCGACCCGAGGGTCAAGATTATATGTTTCTTTATCTTCATACTTACTATTGTTTCTACTCCGCCACAGGAACTGGTGAGATTTTCAGGATATTTCTTGATGCTTCTCATCTTGCTCCTAATTTCTCGGGTTCCTCTCTTCTATGTTTTGGCAAGGTCTCTGGTGATTATTCCTTTCGTTCTCCTCATAGCTATCTTTATTCCCTTCTTTGAAGGAGGAGAAGTTGCTGGCTCATATAATTTTTTGACTCTAACTTTGACTATTTCCCATAAAGGCATATTAATCCTTCAAAACATATTGATTAAATCTTGGCTTTCAGTATTAACTCTGACTATCTTGACCTCAACCACAAAGTTTTCCTCTCTGCTTAAGGCCTTAGAAATTCTTAGAGTTCCACGGGTTCTAATTTTAATTGCCTCATTTTTCTATCGCTATGTGTTCCTGCTGGCTGACGAAATCATAAGGATAAAAAATGCCAGAGATTCTCGTAGCTTCGGAAGGAATAAATTTTTCCAGCTGAAGGTCATTGGTTATATGCTTGGGGAACTGTTCATTAAGACTTATGAACGAGCTGAAAGGATTTACTTGGCGATGCTTTCTCGAGGTTTTAACGGCACTATTTATACTCTGGAGAGTTTCCAAATAGATAGATTAGATCTATTTTTTTCTATCGGCTTAGTGACGATTCTTTTTTTGATCAGGTTATGGAGGTAAAAATGGATAAGGTTGTGGAAATTAGGGATTTAGATTATAGTTACCCGGACGGGACTCCTGCACTGAGTGGAGTAAATCTGGATGTTATGAAGGGTGAGTCTATTGGTATAATAGGTCCTAACGGAGCAGGCAAGTCGACTCTACTTCTCCATCTGAACGGTATCCTGCAAAGTAAGAACGGTGCTATAAAGATATTAGGTTTGCCACTTGTTGAGAAGAATCTATCGAAAATAAGGTCGAAAGCTTGCCTTGTTTTTCAAGATCCGGAAGATCAACTCTTTATGCCTACTGTTTTTGACGACGTCGCTTTTGGCTTGATTAACTTAGGCTACGAAGGAGGAGTAGTAAGGGAAAAGGTGAGGAATATACTGGAGAGAGTAGACCTATCGGGGCGTGAGAATCGGTCGGCACACCACTTAAGTTTTGGAGAGAAAAAGCTGGTGTCTCTGGCTACGGGCTTGGTGATGGAACCAGAAATTCTCCTCTTAGATGAGCCGACGAGCAACCTCGATCGAAAAGAGAGAAGAGAAATAATAGAATTCTTGGAGGAGATAGATAAGACAAAAATCATTGTAAGTCATGACCTGGAGATGATTGAACAACTTTGCCAGAAAATAGTCGTTATGAACAAAGGGAAGATTATATTTAGTGGAGATAAAGAAATCCTCAAGGACGATTCCCAACTGAGAAGTTTTGGACTTTAAAGTGAATCGTAGGGTTACCCTTCGAAAACTCTTTTCCTTCTCTACAGGAAGCTCCGTTCTCTTCTAATCGCCTAACCGTCACAGAGAAAAGGAAGGAGAGGGCAAAATGCTCTCCTCAAAATGTCTGTATTTATTAAAATAAGAATTACATTACATATGGCAGAGAAAAACTATGGAAACGCGAGCAAAAATAATAGTTAAAGGTATTGTTCAAGGAGTAGGATTCCGTCCCTTTATCCACAGGCTGGCTAATGAGTTTGGCCTTAAAGGTTGGGTCAAAAACACCACTTCGGGAGTGGTTATGGAAGTGGAAGGAGATAAGAGAAATGTGAGAGCGTTTAATGGCCAAATTACCTTGCGGAAGCCTTCGCCAGCTGAAATAAAAGAGAAGAAGATAGTTTATCGTGTTCCCCGAGGTTATCGCTCTTTCGCTATCAGGGAGAGTTCCTCCCACCAGGAGAAGGAAGTACTCATCTCTCCCGATATAGCTATCTGCGATGAATGTCTTAAGGAGCTCCAGGACAAGTCAGACCGGCGCTACCACTATCCCTTTATCAATTGTACAAATTGCGGGCCAAGATTTACCATAATTAAGGATTTGCCGTACGACCGTCCTCTCACCACGATGAGAAAATTTCATATGTGCTCTACCTGTCAGAATGAATATGAAGACATAGCCCGTAGACGATACCATGCAGAGCCGAATGGCTGCCCTCAATGCGGTCCAGAAATAGAACTGGTAAGAAGTCGAAAGTATGTTGGGGGGGCTACTCATTCCACAGGATACTCCAGATTTCCTCTCCAGGGCTTTAGAGCACTTGAGACAACCAAGGGACTTCTAAAACAAGGAAAGATTGTGGCAATTAAGGGTCTTGGTGGATTCCATTTGGCCTGCGACGCTACAGATGATTCTGTAGTAAAGAAACTTCGCAAAAGGAAAGGCCGCCCGTTTAAACCTTTTGCCGTTATGATTTCTGATATGGAGACAGTCAAAAAAAATTGTTTGGTTTCTCCGGAAGAGGAAAGGCTCCTTTCAGGATGGCCGAGGCCCATCGTTCTTCTTAAAAGGAGGAAAGATTCGAGAATTTCCGAGCTTATATCTCCCAATAATAATTATTTGGGGGTGATGCTCCCTTATACTCCACTACATTGCCTATTGTTTGGTGACATCACTTCTTACCTTCCGCCTCTGGTAATGACCAGTGGTAATCTGCCTGACCGGTCCATAGAGATGAATAACCAGGAGGCAATCGATAATCTTTCCCACATTGCCGATTATTTTCTCATGCATAATCGGGATATCTACAATAGATGTGATGATTCAATTGTTAAGATATCGAAAGGACTCCCTATGGTTATCCGAAGAGCGAGGGGCTATGTTCCTTCTCCAGTAGAATTGGATTTTCGAGTAGAGCCTCTCCTTGCATGTGGAGCTGAGCTAAAGAATACTTTTTGCTTGGCCAAGGGAAACTACGCATTTATCAGTCAGTATATAGGTGACCTAAAGGACTATGAGACACTAAAATACTACGAGGAGATGGTCGAGAGGTTCAAGAAGCTATTTGGCATTACTCCCCAAATAGTTGCCCATGACCTACATCCAGATTATCTCTCTACCCAATACGCCCTGAAGATTTCAAGCGGAAGAGATAGAATTGCACGGATTCCAGTTCAACACCATCACGCGCATATTGCCAGCTGTCTGGCGGAGAACAAGGTAAGAGGGAAAGTCATTGGCATAGCGTTTGATGGAATCGGTTATGGTGCAGATGGGAATATCTGGGGAGGGGAGTTTCTTATAGCCGATTGCAAGGATTTCCAGAGGATTGGTCAACTAAAATATCTCTCCTTGCCTGGAGGAGATAAAGCGGTTCAAGAGCCATGGAGGATGGCAGTAAGCCTCCTCAGAGATGCTTTTGGTAAGACAATTCCCGACATAGATTTCGTAGATAGGTGGAGGGGAAAGATACCAGCCATTATGGAGATGATAGAGAAGAGGTTAAATTCTCCCCTGACTTCAAGCATGGGAAGATTTTTCGATGGAATCTCTTCTTTACTTGGCATATGCGATGTGAATACTTATGAAGGTCAGGCGGCAATGGAACTGGAAAGTATGGCAGAGGAAGGGTTCAGTTCTTCTGGAAAATTATCCCCGCCAAGTTATGAATACAAAATAAAAGAAGTCGCGGATAGATTTATCGTCGAGCCAGCTTTCATTATTAAGGAAGTTGTTGAGGATAGAAAGAAGGGAATTCCCGTACCAGTTATTGCGGCCAAGTTTCACAATGCGGTTGCCGACATGATAATGAGAATAAGCTTAAGAATGAAGGAAAAAACGGGTATAGACGGGGTAGCGCTATCAGGAGGGGTATTTCAGAACGGTCTGCTACTTACTCTTGCTCAAAGGCAGTTGACAGAACAAGGATTCAAGTGTTATTATCCTAAGGTTTTGCCTGCTAACGATGGAGGAGTCTCTTTGGGTCAAGCCGTAATTGCGAATGAATTGGTTAAGAAATTGTAGTGGTAGAGTGAATCTCCTCCTTAATAGTAGTGTAGGGCTTTATGCCCGTAATGGTTTTAGTAGTGTAGGGCTTTATGCCCGTAATTTCTTGGCGGTATGGGATTTGTCTCCGTCTCGATAAATCGGAAGGCCCCTAAAGGGCAACACTAAATAAAATATTTGAAATAAGGATTTAGGGAAAATGTGCTTGGCTATACCAGCAAAAATAATAAAGATAGAAGGTAATTTAGCACAGGTAGATATGGCCGGAGTCAAAAGGGAAGCAGACATACGCATGGTGAAAGACGCAAAGGTCGGAGAATATGTGTTAATCCACGCTGGATTTGCTATTGAGAAGATGGTGAAGAAAGACGCAGAAGAGACATTGAAGCTCTTCAGGGAGATGGAATGAAACTTATTGATGAGTTTAGAGACGGGCGGATAGCGGAAAGAATAGTTAGCAAAATAGAAGAATTCGGCTCCTCAAAGGTCAATCTTATGGAAGTTTGTGGGACTCATACGATGGTGATTTTCAAGTATGGCTTGAAAGGAATGCTTCCAGAAAATATAAATCTTTTGTCCGGTCCCGGTTGCCCAGTTTGTGTAACCACGCAAGAAGATATAGATAAGGTGATCGGGTTAGTTAAAGAGGAAGGAGTCATAATTACTACATTTGGAGATATGCTGAGGGTTCCTGGCACTGATTCCAGCCTTGAGCAGGAAAAAGGGAACGGTGCTGACATAAGGATCGTCTATAGCCCCGTTGAAGCCTTAAGAACTGCAAGGGAAAATCGAGATAAGCGGGTTATATTCTTGGCGGTTGGTTTTGAGACGACCTCGCCTCTTATAGCCGCTTCTCTTCTCGATGCACGAAGAGATAAGGTCAAGAACTTCTTTATCTTTTGCACTCATAAACTTATTCCTCCCGCAATGGAAGCCCTTTTGATGTCAAAAGAGGTAAAGATAGATGGCTTCATTTGTCCCGGGCATGTAAGTGTCGCCATAGGTAGTGAGGCCTACAGATTTATAGTCAAGAAATATGGTGTTCCCTGTGTTATTGGCGGTTTTGAGCCGCTCGATGTTTTGCAGTCAGTATTTATGTTATTGAAACAGATTAAAGAGAAGGAAGCTGAAGTGGAAATTGAATATTTCCGTGCCGTCCGGCCTGAAGGTAATAAGATTGCCCAGAAGCTAATATCTGAAGTATTCGAGGTAACCGATGTTGAATGGCGGGGTTTGGGAGTTATCCCCCAAAGCGGTCTTAAGCTAAGGGCGAGGTTTTCCAATTTTGATGCAGAAAGAGAGTTCCAGCCGAAAGTAAGGAAGGCCAGGAGGAACCGGGAGTGCATTTGTGGAGAAGTGCTGAGAGGAGTTAAGAAGCCAGTAGATTGCACACTATATGCCAGAATATGTACTCCGGAAAAGCCTTACGGGCCGTGCATGGTCTCTTCTGAAGGTACATGTGCGGCATATTATAAGTACGGTGGATTATAGGATTGACTAAGATGGTAAAGTTTAAAGAAAATGGAAAGAAGATTCTATTGGCTCACGGGAGCGGTGGAAGACTAACCCATGAGCTAATCAAAGACTTTGTCAAGAGATTTCAGAATCCAATCTTGGCTAAGCTGGATGATAGTGCAGTATTGAAAGTCGAAGGCAGATTAGCATTTACTACAGATTCATATGTAGTAGACCCCATATATTTTCCGGGCGGAGATATAGGGAAACTGGCAGTTAACGGGACAATTAATGACCTATCTATGGTAGGAGCGAGACCGCTATATCTAAGTGCGTCAGCAATCATTGAGGAGGGGTTCCCAATTGGCGATTTGGAAAGGATTGTAGATTCAATGGAGAGAGCTGCCAGATTAGCTAAAGTAGAAATAGTGGCGGGCGATACTAAAGTTGTGGAGAAGGGTGGGGTTGATAAGATATTCATAAACACTTCTGGAATAGGAGTGGTTGAATCGGGAGTCGATATCTCCTCAGGAAATGGAAGGGTAGGTGACCGAATAATCTTGAGTGGAACTATCGGAGACCATGGAATTGCTATTCTGTCTGCAAGGGAAAGATTCGATTTCCAAACAGAGGTAAAGAGCGACTCTCAGCCATTGAATGGGATCGTCTTGGAAATCCTTAAAGTGAGTAAGAAGATTCATGTGCTCCGTGACCCTACAAGAGGGGGATTGGCAACGGCGCTTAATGAGATTGCACAGCAGTCTGGTGTGGGAATAGAGATAGAAGAGGAGAAAATTCCGGTGAAAGAAGGGGTAAGGGGAGTTTGTGAAATGTTAGGTTTCGACCCCCTCTATATTGCCAATGAAGGGAAACTGGTTGCGTTCGTTCCCGAAAAAGATTCTATGAAGGTGTTGAATGCTATGAGAAAGAATAGATGTGGAAAGAATGCTCAGATAATTGGGAGTGTGGTTAAAGGACATAAAGGTAAGGTTGTAGTAAGGACGGGCGTGGGTGGGGAAAGGATTCTGGATATGCTTTCCGGAGAGCAACTTCCCCGAATTTGTTGAATAAATTTGATTCCGTTGCCGGCTTAATGGATGGAGTTTATCTACTCTTAATCTGGGTTAGAAAAAAAAGGTTAATTCGAATAGGTAATTTAGGGCCTCTTGCGTTCAAAAGAGGCCTCTATTTTTATGTAGGGAGGGCATTGGGGGGACTAAAGACAAGAATTAATAGACATCTCAAAAAAAGAAAGAAACGCTTCTGGCATATAGATTATTTACTTGAATATTCAGAGATTTTGGGTATAATATATTTACCTACATCCTGTAAGAAGAACGAATGCAAGATTGCTTCCCAGATGGCAAGGAAGTTTAAATTCGTTAAGAACTTCGGCTCAAGTGACTGCAAGTGTGGGAGCCATCTCTTCTTTGTGTCGAAGTAGATTAAGAGGGCCTCAGGGAAGAAGATATCTGTCTCCGATTTACATCGAGCACATGTTAGCGACGGGCGCGAGATGGTGAGCGCCCCGGAGAGAGGTTTCCCCTCACCATCATCCTCTCCCCGATATGCATCGGGGGAGAGGGTTGGGGTGAGGGAGAGCACAGGTCCGACAGGACTCCGAATTCCGATGTAGCGTCGGACTCCTTCGGAGCCGATTCACATAAGGAGGTGGACAGATGGAACTGGTAATTCCCGTCATGAGCCTCGCGGATGCTCGGGCAGCAGTTGGAGGCGGCGTAAGACTTGTGAGCGTGAAAAATCTTCACGAAGGTTCTATGGGTGCAAATCTTCCTTACACAATAAGGACGGTAAGAAGGAGTATTTCCAGAAGAATTCGTCTGGGTGCCACTTTAGGCAATTTTCCCGGGTATATGGTCTGCACGGCAGCGCAGGCAGCTCTGGGAGCAATTGTATCTGGGGCAAGAGACCATGTTACAGTGGGGCTATATAAGGTAGATTCTTATAGAGATGCAGTGAAAATTGTAAAAGCAGTTGGTGAGACGGTAAAAAGGTTTGACAGAAGGGTTGGTGTTGCAGTGTGTAGCTTTGCCGATTATGAAGAGATTGGCTCTATTTCTCCCAAAGAGACTCTCGATATTTTGGCAGATTCTCAAGCAGATATAGCGGTGATAGATGTTGCCGGCAAGGCCGGTAAACACCTTTTCGATTATATGTCAATTGAAGAACTCCACAGTTTTGTTGAGGGGGCGCATAGTCATGGACTGTGGACACTCTTTCTCGGCTCTCTGGGAAAGGATGATGTGCCAGAGCTCCTTAAGACTGGGGTAGATATAATGGGAGCTCGCAGTACTGTATGTCGCGAAAACAAATGGTACTATGAGGTTGAAAAAGAAAAGGTCAAAGAACTGGTAAAAACAATTGAAGAGGCAGAAGGGAAAAGCTGGATAGAACGCTGGCGGGAAATGAGAGAGAAGAGAAAGAGAAGGATAAGAGGGAAAACTTCTGGTCCACAACATATGATTGAGAGCCCTTAGTCGAAAGTTTACAATCGATGTCCCTGCCTATATTTCTGTTGAGCGTAGTAGTAATAAGTCTTTCCGGGGTTGTCATGCCTGGGCCCGTATTTGCAGCGACCCTGTCTAAAGGTTACCAATCTAAGTTTGCAGGAGCCGGCGTGGCTTTAGGCCATGGGATAGTTGAGTTTCCTTTAGTAGCGATTATCTATTTCGGCTTTGCTAGATTTTTTCAGTTGGAATTGGTTAAGACTATTCTGGGTACTGCTGGAGGTTTGCTTCTCATCTATTTGGGCTGGAATCTATTGAGAAGTATTCATAGAATAGATGGGGGTAGCTATGGGCTTTCCCAAGGTTCTGTAAGCGCCGGGTTACTCACGACTATTTCTAACCCTTATTTTTTCGTGTGGTGGACAACAATTGGTGCAGCCCTTATGACCAAGGCGATAAATTTTGGGCTACTTGGGATTTTTTCCTTCGTTCTGGTCCACTGGCTTTCTGACTTAAGTTGGTGTTCGCTGGTCTCTTTTGTGGTTTACAGGAGCAAGCATTTGTGGAATAAGAAGGTCCAGGGGATTCTATTTGGTCTATGCGGTGGGATACTTATTGGCTTTGGTGGTTGGTTCATTTTTTCTGTCCTGATGTAGGGGTTCGATTTATCGAACCCGCAGATGGGATGAAGGGATAGTTTCGGAGTCGCTCGGTTAGAAAAACCTCGCTCAAAATCGGCCAGCGCTAGAGCAAAACCTGGCCGATTTAAAGCTCCTGCAACTATCCCTTCATCCCCGGGGTAGTAGAGGTGGGGATAGTTTTCGGAGTCGCTCGGTCAATATGAAAGCGAGTGGAAAGTGCGAAAATGAAAGTTATTGGCATAGTGGGATATAAAGGAAGTGGCAAAACACATCTTGGGATTAACCTGGCCAGAGAATTGAGAAGGAGGGGTTACACGGTAGCTATTGTAAAACATATGCGGGGTCCACTCGACTTTCCCGATAAAGATACAGGCTTATATAGAGAATATTGCGATAAGTTAATAGCCATTTCAGATGAGGGAAGGACAGAATTCTTTCAAGGGAAGACTGATCTCGAACAGGTACTCAATTCCTTAGATACCGATTTTGTGATAGTAGAAGGTTTCAAAGAGAAAAAGTTCTTTCCCAAAATCCTGTGTCTGGGAGGGGAAGGGGAAGAGAAGGAACTCTCCAATGGGCTGGAAATCGCGCTGGTGGGTAAAAGCCATCTCGATCCTGATAGAGATATTTCCACCATAGCAGATATAGTGATAAGGAAAGCCTTCATGTTACCAGGCATCGATTGCGGGGATTGCGGGCTGGCAAGTTGCTATGACCTGGCAAGAGAAGTTCTTGAAGGTAGAAGGAAGATTAGTGATTGTACTCGTCTTGCTGGAGAAGTCGAAGTTCGGGTGGCTGGCGAGCCGATGGAGCTCAATCCATTTGTTTCCGATATTTTGAAGAAGACGATAAGAGGTTTTCTCTCAGGCTTGAAAGGTTTCCGTAAAGGTAAAATTAGAATTAGAATCGCTGATGGGGAAGAATAATGAAGAAAGCTATAAGTAATCTCTATGGCCCAGTTCCTTCCTGGCGGTTAGGCAGGTCGCTGGGAGTTGATATCATACCTTTTAAGGTCTGTAGTTTTAACTGTATTTATTGTGAGACGGGAAGGACGACCAACCTTACTGTGCGAAGGAAGGAATATGTTCTTGCGGATTTGATAGTTCGAGAATTGAAATCCTGCTTGGCGAAGCGTAGTAATATTGACTACATTACTTTCTCGGGTTCTGGCGAACCTACATTGAATTCCAAACTCGGGGAAATTATTGGTAAAGTTAAGAGATTTACAGATATTCCTGTTGCTGTCCTTACAAATAGCTCTCTTCTCGGCAGAAAAGAAGTGCGCCGGGAGTTGATGAAGGCAGATGTCGTCCTTCCTTCCCTGGATGCGGTAGACCCGTCTATTTTTAGGTCTCTCAATCGGCCTCATCCCTCTTTAAGAATAGAAGAAATCATCGAAGGATTAATCCGATTTCGGAAAGAATTCAAGAATAGAATCTGGTTAGAGGTTCTCCTTGTTAAAGGCATTAACGATAATCCTCGAGAGATTCGTAAACTAGCACAAATTATAGAAAAGATTAGACCGGACAAGGTGCAGCTGAATACTGTAGTCCGTCCTCCAGCAGAGGAGGGAGTCTGTCCTCTTAGCCAGGGAGAGCTTCGCTCTATCCAGAGGGAGCTCCCAGGCATAGTGGAGACAGTGGGGAAATTTAAGAGGATTCTTAAAGAAAAACCTGTAAGAAAACTTGGAATCGATATAAAGAATCTCCTCAGAAGAAGGCCTTGTACACTGACAGACATACACTATGCTCTGAGAGCCAATCGTAGAGAGGTGTTAAGAAATTTGAATATTCTGGAAGAGCGTGCCGAGATAAAATCGGAACTCCATAATAGGAAGAGATACTATTCATCGACTCAAAAGAACAAATAGAATAAATAGGGCCTATCCAAGATTTACAGCCGACATTGCAAATAGTTAGCAGTTGAGGGAGTAAGTTGTATCCGATTATTCTAAAATCTGGACTTCTTACAATCTATTCATACGGATTAATGGTGGCAATTGGATGCCTTATCGGCTTCCTCTATGTTCGGATAGAGACTATTCGGGAGGGCTTCGACGCGGACAAGATAACTACTCTTTTTCTCTGGGTGGTAATCACCGGTTTCCTGGGAGGAAGGCTACTATACATAATCGTGGACTGGGAACATTTTGTAAATGAGCCCTGGAAAACAATTTTTTCCCGAGGAGGGTTCGTTTTCTACGGTGGATTTATCTTGGCTTTCGCAGTTGCCATATGGCAGATAAGGAGAAACCATCTGAATATGTGGAAGACTGCCGATATGTTCGCTCCAGCAGTCGCCATAGCCTACGCTATAGGTAGAATAGGCTGTTTTTTGAACGGATGTTGTTACGGCCGGCCTACCGATTCCTGGCTGGGAGTATACTTTCCTCCAGAAAGCCCGGCCGGTTCTCTGGGGAAACCGCTGATTCCGATACAGCTATTCTCTTCGCTGACGCTATTTATCATCTTTGCTATTCTAATCAAAGTAAAACGCCATAAGAAATTCGATGGTCAGCTATTCTGGCTATATGTTCTTCTCTACGCAGTAAGTCGTTATATAATTGAAATTTTTCGGGGTGATCCGCGGGGACATATTTGGTTCTTTTCTACATCCCAATTTATGAGTATAATTTTTGCCATTTTGGCACTGGTGATGCTCGGAAAATTGGGAAGAGAAAAAGAAAGAGTTCATAGCTTTTAGCCGCAGGAGGTTAGGGTGGCCCAACAGGTTTCACTGGTTATGGCCTTTTCTGCCGGGCTTTTGACATTTCTTTCTCCTTGTGTATTACCACTGATACCTGCCTATATCTCTTTCATCACTGGCGTAGCCATCAACGAGTTGATTGGTGGCGAGCGGGAAAAAAGCAGGGTTACTGGTAGGATTCTTCTGGAAATAGCTCTATTTATTTCCGGTTTCTCCTTAGTCTTCATCTTGCTTGGGGCTTCCGCTTCTTATTTTGGAAAACTTCTCCTGTCCCAGGTGAAACTTTTGAGAGCAGTCGGTGGAATTCTGGTCATCATTTTTGGCTTATATATTGCAGGGGCATTTCAGTTGGGCTTTCTTGCGTATCAGAAGAAAATCGATTTGAGGATGAAACCCACAAATTTTCTTGGTTCTCTTATTGTGGGAATAGTTTTTGGTCTTGGTTGGACTCCCTGTGCTGGCCCGATCCTGGCATCAATACTTACCTGCGCCAGCACTCAAGAGACTGTAAGAGAGGGGATTCTGCTTTTGTCCTTCTATTCTCTGGGAGTGGGTATCCCCTTTCTGGTTTCGGGCGTAGCTCTTAATCTTTTTCTAAAGGGTTTTCAGAGGATAAAAAAATACTCGAGGCCAATATCGGTAATAAGTGGAGGATTGCTAATTCTATTTGGGATTCTAATTTTAACTGACAAATTCCAATTTGTAATGTAACTAAGATACTGTTGAAGAAAAGTAGCCGGCGAAAAAGTTGTCGTATTCTTTATCAGGTCTTATCATATTTTTGCGCAAACCAAAGTTTGCCAGTACCAGATTCGATTTTTCAATAGTATCTTAGCACAAGGGGAAATCGATGGAAGTTGTCATTAATGATCAGAATTTTGAAGAAGAAGTCCTCAATTCGCAAATTCCCGTCCTTGTAGATTTCTGGGCCCAGTGGTGCAGGCCCTGTTTAATGGTTGCGCCAGCTGTGGAAGAGATTTCTCGGAAGTATATAGGCCGACTGAAAGTGGGAAAACTCAATGTCGATGAAAATCCTCTCACTACCGCAAAGTATGGAATTATGTCGATTCCTACTTTTATCATCTTCAGAAATGGTAAAGTCGTCGGCCAGACCTTAGGCGCTATGTCTAAGGAAGCTTTAGAAGCCAAAATCGGAGAGATTTTGAATGAGTGAGTATGATGTTATCGTTATTGGTGGAGGGCCAGCTGGCTTAACTGCAGGTTTATATACAGCTCGCTCGGGGATGAAGACTCTGCTTGTGGAAAGAATGGTTCCCGGTGGTCAGGCGGCAATGGCTTGGAGAATAGAGAACTATCCCGGGTTTCCTCAAGGGATTGAAGGGGTTGAATTAATGGGGAGAATTAAGGAACAGGCTGAGAAATATGGTCTGGAAATAAGAAGTGGAGAAGTTATAGAAGTTAATCTCTCCTCATTTGGTGAAAAGCCCGAAAGAGGATTGAAGAAAGTAGTCAGGACAAAGGAAGAAGAGTACAGGACGATAGCCTTAATTGTGGCCACAGGAACGAGTCCCAAGAAATTAGGGGTTCCCGGTGAGGAAGGGCTTATTGGCCGGGGGGTCTCCTATTGCGCTACTTGTGACGGGCCACTGTTCAAGAATGGGAAAGTTGTCGTTGTCGGTGGGGGAGATGCTGCTGTGGAAGAGGCACTGTTTCTCTCTAGATTTACCGAAAAGACCATCTTGGTTCACCGTCGGGACGAGTTGCGAGCGGCCAGAATTACAGAAGAAAGGGCTATCTCTCATCCGAAATTGGAACTTATATGGAACTCCGTGGTCACTGAAATTCTGGGAAAAAATGAAGTCGAGGGTGTTAGGGTAAGGAATCTGGAAACAGGTGAAGACTCAATATTGGAGGCAAAAGGTGTGTTTGTCTATGTTGGCTTCGTTCCCAATACCGGCTTTCTGAAAGGTGTTCTCGAAATGGACGAAGAAGGATTTATTGTTACAAATGAGAATATGGAAAGTTCAGTTGCCGGCATATATGCTTGTGGAGATGTCAGAAAGAAATTGGTGAGGCAGGTTGTGACTGCCTGCGGCGAGGGAGCTACTGCGGGTTTTGCGGCCAGTCGGTATATAGAGAAGTGGAAAGGCAGTATGGAGGGAAAGCGATGAGAAAGGTTTTCCAGAGGGGCTGGGTATATTTGGTTCTTTTCTCTATTCTGGCTTCAGGTTGTGAAATTGGTGAGAAAAGAGAAGAAAAAGCAGGAATTGAAGAGGAAGTAACCACTGAGGCGGAGTGGGGTAATGCACCAGATTTCACTCTTACAGACCTTGAAGGGAATAGTCTAACCCTTTCGCAATTTAAGGGGAAAGTAATTATACTCAATTTTTGGGCTACCTGGTGTCCTCCTTGCCGCAGGGAAATTCCAGATTTCGTGGAGCTTTATGAGAAATATAAAGACGAAGGTTTACTTATCATCGGGGTTAGTCTGGATAGGGACGGTAAGCGTCTGGTTAGACAATTCTCCCAGGAGTATAAGATAGATTACCCTATAGTATTTGCTGACTCTAAGGTTACCCGGGATTATGGAGGAATTAGAGCGATTCCCGCAAGCTTTATTATTGACAAAGAAGGCAGTATCAAAGAGAAATATGTTGGTTACCAACCGCGAGCCACTTTCGAGGAAGCAATCAAGAAACTACTGGGAACTATTTGACAAATCACAAGTAATCGTAATCTGATTGTGATGAAAATTCTGATAAAGGGAATGATTGAAACCTCGTTACTTGATTGGGATGGAAAGATTGTTTCCACCCTGTACGCGCCCTATTGTAATTTCAGATGTCCTTACTGCCAAAATGCCGGGCTTGTGCTCAATCCTGACCAATATGAGACGGTTCCTTTTGAAGTAATCTGCAATTTCCTTACAGGCCATAGGGGATGGGTTGATGGGGTATGTCTTACCGGAGGAGAACCCTGTTTCTTTGAAGACCTGCCTGAATTCTTGGAGAAACTTCATAACCTTGGGATGAAGATAAAGCTTGACACAAATGGTACTTTCCCTGAAATGGTAAGTAGGGTGATAGATTCTGGCCTTGTCGATTATATAGCTATGGATATAAAAGCTTCTTTGAACTTTGATGCATATCAGAAATCGGCAGGGATAAGGAGTAGGGAGCTATTTGAACGAGTGAGAAGGAGTATAGACTCGATAATTCATTCCGGAATAGATTACGAGTTCAGGACTACAGTGGTCCCCACCCTGCACACCAAAGATGATATCTTGCAAATCGCACGGGAAATAGAAGGAGCAAAGAAGTATGCTTTACAAAATTTTTCCAATCGGGAAACGATGGACCCAGAGTTCAGAAAAATAGTTCCCTATGGGATTGAAGAATTGGAAGAGATTCGTAAGGGCTGTGCCCGGTATGTCCAAATTTGTGTTGTTCGTGGAAAGTAGAAGCAAATGGAGAAGATGGAGATTATTTCAATAAATAGGGGCGGTAATAAAGGGACTGTCAAGAGACCCATAAAGGAAGGCATTCTCAGGAAAAATTGGGGATTGGTAGGAGATGCTCATGTCGGTCCTTCGAATCGCCAGGTGAGCCTTTTGGGAATAGAAAATATTGAGAAGTTCACTACCCGATTGGCTGGGCCCGGGCGTTCTAAGAGTGTGAACTTAAGGGTCGGTCCCGGAGATTTTGCAGAAAATATTACTACTAAGGGAGTTAACCTAAATAGGTTACAGATAGGGGCAAGGTTGAGACTGGGGAAACGGGCTTTAATCGAGATTACCCAGCGAGGGAAAGAGTGCCATACTGAATGTGAAATAAAGAAGTTAGTAGGGAACTGTATCATGCCTAAAGAAGGGTTGTTTGGCAAGGTAATCTATGGAGGCAAGATTAGAGTGGGAGACTCTATAGAGATTGAGGAGAGGAAATCTATATGAAAAGTCTTTCCGTTAAGGAGAAACTCAGGAAGGGCGAGATCGTGGTCGGCCCTTTTATGAAATCACGCGACCCGGCATTGGTGGAAATAGTGGGAGTTGCAGGATTCGATTTTGCCATTCTGGATATGGAACACAGCGCCCTCTCCATCGAGAGCGTCGAGGATTTGATAAGGATGGCGGGACTTAGAAGAATCGATTCAATTGTGAGGGTTCCAGAAATCTCGGAGTCGGCCATTTCGCGACCACTCGATGCAGGAGCAAGCGGGCTCTTAGTTCCACATGTGGAGATGAAGAAGCAGGCAGAAGAGGTGGTATTTCTGTCGAAATTTTCTCCTCTGGGAGAAAGGGGTATGGATGTGTATGCTCGTGCTGCCGATTATTCGCATCTGGCTAAGGAAATCTACCTCAGCGAGGCGAACAGGAATACTCTTTTGATTATTCAGATTGAGGGCAAGAAAGGAGTGGAAAACCTTGATGGGATATTAACGGTTAAGGGTCTCGATGTAATATTCGTGGGGCCCTATGACCTCTCCCAGTCACTGGGAGTTCCTGGTGAGATAGGTCATCCCAAAGTTACGGAGAAGATTAGACAGGTGGTAGGAAAAGTAAGAAAAGCAGGTCTATCTCTGGGGATATATGTTGATGATGTGGATACTGCAAAGAGATGGATTGGATTAGGTGTCCAGTTTATCGCTATTCAAGTGGACCTGGTGCTATTCTTGCAGGCTTGCCGTTCACTTGTTGCCTCACTAAGGAAAGGGGAGTAGTGGAGCAAATCTCCACGTGAACATAGGTAGTGTAGGGCTTTATGCCCGTAATGGTTTTGGTCTTGTCCCCGTCCCGATAAATCGGGACGCCCATAAAGGGCTACACTACAATTAAATTATAATTACGCCCATAAATGGCTACACTAGAATGAGATTATAATTACGCCCATAAAGGGCTACACTACTTGCAAATTTTTGGAGAAGTGATTGATTGGGAAGTAAATTATGGCTGAACTACTCTTAGGAATAGATGTGGGAACAACTTCCTGTAAGGTGGGCGTCTACGATTTGAAGGGCAATATGGCTGCAGAGGCTTCATATAGTTATCCCATTTATCAGCCGGCTCCCTGTGAAATAGAACAGAATCCTTCTGACTGGTGGAAAGCGGTAGAGAAGGGAATTGGTGAAATTCGGCACCGGTCGAAAGTGAAAATGTCTTCCATTATAGCCATAGGCTTGAGCGGTCAGACACCAACACAGGTCTTTATAAATAGAGATGGTGAGATTTTAAGACGGGCGATTATATGGAGGGATACACGGAGCGTGGAAGAGGCTGGCTGGCTCAAGAGGGAGATAGGAAGGAAGAGGATGGAGAGTTTTCTGGGAATGGAGCTACCCATAGAGCCGGGTTGGCCTCCCGCAAGACTTTTGTGGCTCAAGAAGCACGAGCCGGGAATCTTGAGGAAAACATTCAAAATTATTCAAGCGAAGGATTTCATTGGATATAAGCTTACAGGCCGTTTCTTCTCGGACAGGTGGTGTTCTAAGGGAATGGTGAATCTGAAGACAGGTAAGGTTGCAAGTGGCCTTCTTAGAATCTTAGGAATTTCAGAGAATATAGTTCCCGAAATATATGAGCCATACGATGTAGTTGGGAAAGTGGAAAAGCGAGTGGGGAAACGGATTGGAATCTTACCAGGAATCCCTGTAGTTGCAGGTTGGGGCGATGCTCTATGTGGGATGCTTGCCACGGGGTCGCTATCCAGTCCGGGTAAGGCTTTTAATATCACTGGCACATCGGAAATAGTGGGGGTCACAGTTTCTACTCTCCCCAGAGCGACTTACGGCCTTATGTCTATTCCTTCGAACATAACAGGAACTATTTCTGTCATATATGGACCAACTCAATCGGGCGGCGATTCACTAAGGTGGGCGGGAGAAATGCTTTTAGATATTGGAGAGGGAATTGGCAAGGGAGGCGCATCTATTATGGAGTTGGACCCGCTTCTCATCCAGGCAGAAACTGTATTTCCGGGAAGTGAGGGTATGATTTTTCTCCCTTATCTTGAAGGGGAGAGAGCACCGATCTGGGATGTAAAAGCACGAGGACTCCTAATTGGTATAAGAAGAACGCATCGAAGAGCCCATCTTATCAGGTCTATTCTTGAGGGAGTTGCCTACAGCGTGAAACATTTGCTAGAAATTGCTGAGAAATCTGCCGGAAGAAAGGTGGATAGAATAAGAATAGCTGGTGGTGGAGCGAAAATCGCTCTCTGGAATCAGATTAGAGCAGATGTTACCGGGAGGCCCATAGAGAAGCTTCAAGTGGTGGAGACAGGAACATTGGGTGCAGCAATGCTGGCGAGTCTGGGTGTCGGTGTAACTAAGAGCATAGCTGAGGTCAGCAAGGAAATGGTTCGCGTGGTTGATTTGGTGAAGCCGAAAAGAGAGCATGCTATTCAATACGACAGGTTGTTCAAAATCTATAAGAGGCTATATCCTCTATTGAAGCCTGTTTTCCACGAACTTTCCCCTCACCCCACCCTCTCCCCAGAAGGGAGAGGATTTTAAGGTGACGGGTCTTCTCTCCAGAGGGGAGAGGAGAAAGGTGAGACCCGTGGGTTCAATGAATAGAGCCCATACACAATAGATTGGGATAAGGAATGGAAATAGAAAGATTGAAGAAATTGGCAAATGATGCCAGAAAAGATTTGGTTAATTTTTTGAGGGATATGGTAAGAATTCCTAGTCTTTCTGGTCAAGAAGGGAAAGTTGCTCAGCGAGTCAAGGAAGAGATGGAGAAATCCGGATTTGATGAAGTGTTCCTTGATGGCATTGGGAATGTGGTGGGGAGAATAGGTACTGGGAGAATTAGAATATTGTACGATGCACATATGGATACTGTGGACATCGGTGATAGAAAAAGTTGGAGGAGAGACCCCTTTGCAGCCGACTATAAGGGAGGGATAGTTTACGGAAGAGGAGCTTGTGACGATAAAGCAGGAGTTGCGTGTGCGATATATGGCGGCAAATTGATTGTAGACCTTGGTGTGAAAGGCGATTTTACACTCTATGTTGCCGCCAGTGTAGAAGAGGAGTCTGCGGGTGGTAAGGGGATTGCATATCTATTAGAAAAAGATAGATTAAATCCACATTTTGTTCTTCTTGCAGAACCGACAAGTCTCAATATTGTTCGTGGACATAAGGGAAGGGTTGGAGTAAAAGTTTCCCTTAAAGGGAAGTCGGCTCATGCAGGCACTCCTTGGAAAGGCATAAATGCGATATATAAGATGGCACGATTAGTAGAAAAGATAGAGAGATTGAACAAGAAGCTTCCTTCCTTTCCCCCTCTGGGTAAGGGGACCATATCGGTTACCAAGATTGAATGTGAAAGAGCATCCTTGAACGCAGTACCCGACAATTGTGCTATATATGTGGATAGGAGGACAAATACCCGGGAAACTTTAGAGCGTGTCAAGCGCGAATTGAGCGCCCTTATGGGGAGCGAGGGAAAGTTGGAAATTTTGCCGAAGTTCTTTAGAGCCTGGGAATTGCCCAGGAAACACCCTCTGGTCATTTCCTGCAGGGAAAGTTTTATGAACCTTTTTGGGACAAATCCCAAGGTCCTTCTCTGGCCATTTTGTAGTAACGGAAGCTATACTATGGGGGAGAGAATGATACCCACAATAATCTTTGGGCCAGGGGAAGAGAGATTTACTCATACAACCTTCGAGCAAGTCAAAGTAGAACATCTGATTAAGGCGGCAATGCTTTATGCTTTGCTTCCTGATATGATATCGGGAAAATATAAGGAAATCTTTAGTAGTAGAATAATCCTCTAATTTTGTACTTGACAAGCTGAAGAGGATTTTAGTAAAATTCGCTTACAATTATTACTCACCTTGAATAATCATAAAGCTAGTCCGTTAAGTTTACATCCTTGAACTCTGGAATTAAATTTCACTTCTAATTTTACCATCCTTAAGGGAAGTAACTTATTTATTTGTCCGGAGTTTCACCGTGCTATATAATTCAAAATTCTCTCCTTTAAGTAAATCCCACAAAAGTTTGAAAAGAAACAAGAGGGATATCTGTAGTTTCACATTCGGGGGTGATGCCTATGGTTATGTAGTGAAAATAGAAGTGGCAAGTAAAATAGATGACAGGAGGAAAAAACAATGAAAATTGTTGATGTTCACTTGCATTTGGGACCGTGCAAGGTATTCGATTTAAACACACCGGAAGAAGCACTGATGGGCGCTATTGAAAAGAACAAGATTGATGCTGCGCTTGTCGAACCCTATCCAGGAAATCCCGACCTTAAGAAGACCCATAACGATATAGCTAAGCTGGCGAAGAAGTATCCCAAAAAGATTTTCGGAGTTGCAAATGTCAATCCGCATCAAGATGATAGGGAATATAACGCCGAGGTTGACAGGCTGATAAGAGATGAAGGTTTCGTCGGAATAAAACTTCATACCATAGGTCATGC
>Ga0315308_1000176_pt1 | contig 34613 bp, 42 predicted proteins | sample TDP3_MG_FD_203078 | JGI IMG/M metagenome (GOLD analysis project Ga0315308, IMG submission 203078) | Freshwater sediment microbial communities from Lake Towuti, South Sulawesi, Indonesia - TDP3 | ecosystem: Environmental > Aquatic > Freshwater > Lake > Sediment | place: Indonesia: South Sulawesi...
AGGTAACCCCACCTACATGGGCTAGCATCGTAAAAACTGGTCCCCACGTCCAGAAGCAGCCGCAAAACCCAGACTGGTGGTATATCCGCTGTGCTTCGCTGTTACGAAAAACTTATGTTTACGGACCGATAGGCTTGGAAAGATTAAGGGCCGATTATGGAGGAAGAAAGGACTTCGGCGTCAAGCCAGAACACGCGGTCAAAGCAGGAAAAGCAACGATAAGAAAGGCCCTGCAACAGCTGGAAGTTGCTGGCTTAATTGAGACGCTTAAGCCACGGGGAAGAAGGGTAACACGGGAAGGCAGAAAACTTCTGCAAGAACTGGCTGAAGATGTTCAAAAGGAATTGGTGAAGGAGCTTCCTCAGTTAGAGAAATATAAGAAGGGCGAGTGAAATGTCAGAGGACGAGCTGGAGGAGATTCGCAGAAAAAAACTTTTGGCGTTGCAGCAGAAACTAGCCGAAGAGCAGAGACAAGCCCAAATGGAGCAGCAACTAGAACTGCAGAAACAAGCCTTGCTGAGGAAAATACTAACCCCAGAAGCCAGACAGAGACTAGCGAACCTAAAAATGGTTAAACCGGAATTCACAGACCAGTTGGAGCTGCAAATAATCCAACTGGCACAGCAAGGAAAACTACCAATACCATTAACGGATGAACAGCTGAAGCAGATACTCGTTCAACTGCAAGCTCAGAAGCGTGAAACAAAAATAAGGAGGGTATAGATGTGGCTCGAAACAAACCAACAGCAAGAAAACGGAGACTAGCAAAAGCAGGAAAACAGAAAAGAGCTGTTCCAACATGGGTTATTGCAAAAACAGCCGGAAAATTCAGAACGCACCCCAAAAGAAGGCGTTGGAGAACCAGAAAAATAAAGGCTTAGGAGGAACCGCCTGATGAAAGAAGAGAACGAGGAAGAAGAGCAGAAAACCGAGGAAGAGCAGAAAGAGTTGGCTGAAACCGTCGAAGAAGCCGAAATTGAAGAAATCCCGGAAGAAGAAGAGGAAATCGCAGAGGAAGCGGTTGAAGCCGAAGAAGAAATGCCTCCGCCCGTTGAGGAAGAGGCTAAACCGCCGCCACGGGAAGAAAAGCCCGAGGAAGAAGAAATAGTCGAAGAGAGAATCTACACAATTCCGTTAAGCAGGGCGTGGATTGCACCGCCAAACAAAAGGGCGCCGAGGGCAATGCGGATAATGAAGAGTTTCGTGACGAAACACATGAAGCTGGAGGCCCGCAGAGAAGAGGAGGAGCGTGAAGAGGAGCCCAAAAGACTTGTTATTAGCAACGAAGTGAATGAAGAGATTTGGAGAAGGGGCATAGAGAAGCCTCCGCGGAAAATTCGAGTGAGGGCTGCAAAAGATAAGGAGGGCAACGTCACTGTCTATTTGGCTGAAGGAGACTAATCCTTGGCCATTTACCTATCCAGCCTTATTGGAAGCGCGAGCATAGGCGTATACTCGCTTGCAACAGATAAAGTCGTCATGATTCCAAAGCTGGTTCCGCTCAAAAAAGCCGAGAGGATGGGGGAGTGGCTGAAGGTTAAGCTGATACACATAACAATTGGCGGTTCAATCGTCGTCGGCGCCCTCGCCTGCGCAAATTCGAACGGGATTTTGCTTCCCGGTTTTATACGAGAGGAAGAGCTTGAAACCATAAAGTCTGTTTTTGAAGGAAACATAACTGTTATGGAAACAAGAAAAACAGCCTATGGAAACATAGTTTTAGCAAACGATTTCGGGGCGGTTGTTGACCCGAGGTTGAAGGCGTCGGAAATAATGGAAATTTCTGAAACTTTGGGCGTTGAGGCTGTTCCGGGCGAAATTGCCGGCTTACCCTATGTCGGGTCGCTAGCCGTCGCCACAAGCAAAGGTGTTTTGGCGCATCCTTTATTGAAGGATTCAGAGCGAAAACTTTTGGAGAATATGTTGAAGGTTCCGGTTGATGTGGGCACCATCAACTGTGGGATACCATACGTTGGGACCGGTTTGATTGGCAACCGTTACGCGGTCGTTGTGGGTTCCTTAACAACGAGACCCGAGATGTTTATAATTGGGAACGCATTGGATGTGGTGAAGGAAAATGAACGCATCGAAAGTCTTCAGAGTGACGGGTGAGATTCGGAAGCCAAACTTGGAAACATCTTTCAGAAAGGAAGTTGTGGCCATCAAGCCCGAGCATGCCGTGGAAAAAGTTTACGCCGAATTGGGAAGCAGACACCGTGTGAAACGTTTTCAAGTAAAAATAGTCGGTGTTGAAGAGGTTCCACCGGAAGAAATAGAAGATCCACTACTGAAAAAACTGGTTGTGGGAGAAGAAAAGGTTGGAGAGTAAAACTGAAGAAGAACTTCGCAGACTAAGCGTTGAATTGCGCTTTCTCGAGCAGACCGCCGAAGCCATCCAGTCTAGGATCAGCATGGTAAACGCCGTCGTAACCGATCTAACTTACGCAGGCATGTCGTTGGAAGGACTAGAGAAAGAAAAGGAGAGTTCGGAACTTCTGGTTCCAGTAGGTGGCAACTCTTACATAAAAGCGAGACTTGAAAGCCCGGATAAAGTGATAGTTGGAATGGGCGCGGGAGTTTCGGTTGAAAAAACATTGCAGGAGGCAAAGGAAATCATTAAAAAACGCCTAGAAAACTTGGAGAAAACCAGGATGTCGCTTCAACAACAGCTCGCCCAAGTCGCAGAAAAAGTCAGCGAAGGAAGAGAAAGATTTGAGAGTTTGGTAGCCGAGCTTAGAAAGGGGAAAGCTCCAAAAAATGTTTGAGAAGCTGAAATCAGGACTGAAAGGACTTATAAACAAGGTCACGACAACAGAGCTTAAGGCAGAAAACCTACGCCCCGTACTTTCAGAGTTCAAAATGAACCTTGTAGAGAACGACGTTGCTTTTCCTGTGGCGGAAAGAACATGCGCTGAGATGGAAAAACGCTTGGACGGAGTTCAAGTCAAACGCCTCGAAGACCGCAGACAAATTGTTGAGAAAAACCTGCGGGAAGTGCTTTTGGAGATTATGCTGACAAATGACAAGATGAATTTGTTGGAGGCTGTTGAAGACAAACGCAAATTGGGCGAACCGTTTGTTATAGTTTTCGTTGGGATAAACGGCACCGGAAAGACTACAACCATAGCTAAGGTTGCTCGCCTCTTAAACAAGAAGGGTTATTCTGTCGTTCTTGCCTGCAGCGACACCTACCGGGCGGGCTCCATCGAACAGCTGGAAGAACACGCAAAACGTCTGGGGATACGCATGATTAAGCATAAGTATGGTGCAGACCCGGCGGCTGTAGCCTACGACACAATAAACCACGCAAAAGCCCACGGGACAAACGTCGTTTTGATAGACACCGCTGGAAGAATGCAGACAAACCGAAACCTAATGAACGAACTTGCAAAAATCAAGCGCATCGTAAATCCAGACTTAACCATTTTAACCGTGGACTCGCTCACCGGAAACGACGCCGTCATGCAAGCAGAAGAATTCCACAAGAGCGTGGGCATAGACGCAACCATATTGACCAAGGTGGATGCTGACGTCAAAGGAGGCTCAGCCCTCAGTGTTACATACGTGACGAAGAAACCAATCATTTTTATTGGAACTGGGCAGAGATACGACGATTTGGAAGAGTTCAATCCGGAAAAATTTGTACAGCTAATCCTGAAATGAACCAAATATATCCTGCACCATCCATTTAATAAAAAGTATTATAAGCCACCGTTTAGACAAAACTTATCTATTCTTTGAAAAATATGATGCGCAAGGAGAAGGAGTTATTTGAAACCAAACCTTGTCGGAATTATTGGCGGCATAATTGCTTTCGTCAGTCTTGCCTTGCCTTGGTGGACATTGACGTTGTCAGTCGCTGGATATTCTGTGGATGTGTCAGTATATCCATATCGAGTGTTGGCGGCAGGCTTTACAATAGAAATGGACGTTTGGTACGGTTGGACTGCTCTTGCGCTCGTTGTCATAGGAGGCATATTGGGGATCTTGGGTGGCGTAATGGAATACGGAAAGAAGCTTCTGGTTGGCGGCGGAGTACTTGCATTGCTTTCAGTCATTGTATTTGCGGTGGGGTTACAGATGGAGCTTCCACAGCTATCTACTGTCGGGATAACAGGAGTGGGTTTGTTCTCAAGCGGTTCCTTCACTATGTATGAAACACTCTTCAACTACATTTCTTACCTATCGTTTGGCTTCTGGCTAGCATTGGTCGGAGCCGTCATAATGCTTGTTGCCTCAAGGAAACCTCCGGTGGAAGCGGTTCCTCCTCCGCCACTTCAACCACCAACTTGAAAGCCAAATAATATCCTGCGCCCCTGATTTAATAAAAAGTATTATAAGCTACTGCCTAGAAAAATTATAGGTCACTCAAAAGATGATGAATAAGGAGAATGAGTCAGTTGAAACCAAACTACATCGGCATTGTTGGAGGCATACTAGCGTTTGTAGGCGTAGCCTTGCCATGGTGGACGATTTCAGCTAGTGCAGCGGGAATAACTATGTCAGCAGATCTATATCTATATCAAGTAAGCGGGATGGGCATGACAATTGGTGTTAATGAGTGGTATTGTTGGGCGGCTCTTGCCTTAGGCGCATTAGGCGGCGTACTAGGGATAGTGGGCAGCGTAACAGAATATGGCAAGAAACTGCTTATAGGTGGAGGAGCCCTCGCATTAATTGCAATAATAATCTTTGCAGTAGGTTTACAGATGCAGCTCTCGGGAACGCCCTATGGCCTATTCTCAAGCGGAACTATCGGTGGAGCGAGTTTTTCAACTTATCTAACCTTTGGCTTCTGGATTGCATTGGTTGCAGCGATCGTGATGTTTGTTGCCTCGAGGAAACAACCCGTAGAAGCCGCTGCTGCTCCACCAACCTAAAGCTAGTGTCTCATACCTTTCCCATTTTTCTTTCTTTACTCTCAATCGTATGCTCTTCCAAACTGAATGAAAACTGGTTATTGGAGTCGTCTTAACAAGATACCTAAGACATGTTCAGATAAGATGCTGTTAGACTTGCGGGAGCTGCCTTTTTTTCTTCATAAAATCTTTAAATCCCTTTAAGTCAACCGGAACAAGAACCGGCCTTTTCAGCAGTTCGCACGGCCATCGTTCACACTCGTCACAGTATCTAATTCCTCTTTTTTCAGCGCATTCTTTCCTTTTCGCCAACCAGTTTTTCTTCTTTCTCAAGAAACCTTTTAGGCCCATCTCATCAACCTGCTTCATGTTGCTCCAGACATCCAGAAACCAGGAACTCTGCTCTAATTTTTCAGCCTTGAAGAAATCAAAAATTTTGCATGGGAATTCTTCACACTCCAAACAGATTTTCAGTTTTCTGCTGCTTGAACACTGATAGATTTTGCAGTATTTTCTGTACTCTTTGCTCAAGCCATCATTAGATCGGCAGCCTCCGCATTCAGCGCCGAGAAAAGCCGTGCATTCCCCACAGTAAAGCCCGCAAGGAGCAACTAGGTTCCATTTGTTTTTGTTTGGCATTTTAGCTTCCTTTTAATCGAGGAGTTGCGGTGACCTATGTTCTGTTTAGTATTTTTCCAATAGTTTTAGCAGTATCGCTTTTGCTGAGTACAGTCTGTTCTTGCTTTGCTCGTATATCACTGATTTCGGACTTTCGATAGCATCTGCGCTTATTTCGTATCCTCGATGGATGGGCATGTCATGCATTACGTAGGCGTTGCTTTTCTTCAACAGTTCCTTGTTTATTTGGTAGGGCATCATGAGTTTAACGCGTCTCTCCTTTTCGTCGGCGTATTTCGGGTCTAGGAAGAACTCCATGTCAACCCATGTGTCTGTATAAACAAAATCCGCGTCTTTGACTGCTTCCTTGACGTCTTGTGTGGTTTCCCAAAGCCCTGTTTTCTTGGCGTTCTCCAAAAGCTCTTCATCCCTTGACGGCTCGTTGAAGATTGGCGTTACGGTGGTTGTTTTAACCCCGGTTTTTGTGCACCCTTCAACGAGCGAATTGCAAACGTTGTTGTGGATGCCTATGTAAACCAGCTTTAAGCCTTTCAGTGTGCCCTTCTTTTCCTTCATGGTTATCAGATCTGCTATTGCCTGGGTTGGATGGTACTTTTCTTCGCATCCGTTGATTACTGGTACGCGTGAAGCTTTGGCCATAGCCTGCAGGTCAGCGTTTTTTATCAATCTAGCCATTATGCAGTCAACGTTGCGGGATAGATACTGCGTTTCGTCATAAACGTCTGCTAAGGTGAAGTTTGTTGTTCTCCAGTCTATGTAGAGGGCGTGGCCGCCCAGCTGAGTCATGGCAACCTCAAAGGAAACCCTAGTCCTCGTAGAAGTCTTCTGGAAAATCATAGCTAGGGATTTGCCGTTCAAGGCTGTTCGATATTTTTCCGGGTGGTGCTTAACCTCGATAGCCTTGTCAATCATCTCCATGAGCTGCTGGCCCGTCCAATCCTTAAAACTGATTAAGTGCATTCTTCCACCTTTTCAGACCAAACGTAGCACTTTAAATTATAAACTTTTCCGAGGATGCATTATAGTTAGGATGAGCTTTTCTGGCGGTTTATTTTGCGGTTGTCGCAAACTATACGGTTTGACTTTTTCGATTTGAGACTAACGGTAACTTCATAATCAACGGCAATACTTTATTATTGGCTGGAAAGCTGATAGGAGAGGCATAAGGCATGATCTTACTGGTTGCCTCAAAAAAGGACATCGCAAGCCTAAATATTGCAAATCAGATTCTCAGCCATTACCCTTTCGAAAAAACTGCCGACAATTTTCAGGAGAGCCCAGTCTACGAGGCTGATGTTGGTGGTAGAAAAGTCAAACTCGTGACTTTAAACCAAGAGTCTGTCCGTGTCCAGAACCTAACGGATTTCTTCATCAACCCAGAACTTGCAGTCTTCATTTCGAGACACAGCAGTGAAAGCGGTACGCCAACGCTTTCGGTGCACACTCCAGGTAATTTAGGCGAGGCAGAGTTCGGCGGGATTCCGAGAAAGGTTTCTGTTTCGCCAGCAAACGCCATGAGAGACGCTCTGAGGGCTATGATACAGTTCAAAGAAGAAATGCGGATCAGCTACGATGTCTGCTATGAATGCACCCACCACGGTCCATCGTTAGATGTGCCTACAATGTTTGCTGAGCTGGGCAGCTCGCCTAAACAATGGAGTGATTTGAAGGCAGCTGAGGCTGTTGCCCACGCAGCAATGAAAGCCGTTTCAGTGTTCGGTGAGTCTAAGGCTACCGCTGTGCTTGGCGTAGGTGGGCCCCACTACAACGCGAAGTTCACTAGGGTGGCGTTGGAAAATGAGATAGCTTTTGGTCACATGATTCCTAAATATGCTATCCCGTACATAGATGTGGAAATTCTTAAGCAATGTGTGGACAAGACATTAGAAAGGGTTGAGTGTGCAGTCTTGGATTGGAAGGGAATAAAAGGCGAACACAAATCAAGAATAGTTGGAATGCTCAAGGGGATAGATCTTCCATCCCGGAAAGCTTGACATTTAGAGTGGTTCTGAGCAGCATTCCTCATTTGAAGGAGAAAGGTTAATAGAAATGGTTTGACTTATCTATCAGAATCGTCGACTATAGTAACGTTTATATCAGATCAAAATGTTGAGTCTGCGATGAACCATGGGCCTAAGATCCTTCCTATCCCGGTGCGCAAGAACCCTAAAACTCGCGATAAAACCAGGAAGAAGCGAGCTCTGGCTATCAATAAAGATATGCTTCCTTGGCATAGGCGCAGTCGGCCTAATCGGGTTTGTCATCAAGGTGTTGTCTTCAGCTCTGCAGCCTGGAGCTTAGAAGGAAGAAGCTTTATGGAGAAAGACGTGGAAGAACGTCCGACAAAGATTTTTGCTGTAAAGACAACCACGGGGCAAGAGAGAAACGTAGCTAAACTTGTCGCCGCCAGAATTGAAATGAATGGTATTCCAGTAAAGGCTGTTCTTGTGCCTGAAACTCTAAGGGGATACGTCTTCGTGGAAGCCGAAGGACCACATCTCGTAGAAGAAGCCATAACCGGCATAAGGCATGTGCGGTCAAGGGTTCCGGGCGTTGTAAGTTTTTCTGAAATTGAAAGATACATCGTCAGGAAACCAGTAATCGAAGAACTAAGCGAAAACGACATAGTGGAAGTGACAGGCGGGCCGTTTAAGGGGATGCGTGCAAAAATAACTCGTATCGACAAAGCCAAGGGTGAGGTCACCCTCGAGTTGTTAGAAGCAACTTTCACTTTACCAATAACTGTTCACTCCGATTACGTAAAGCTGGTGGGAAAAGCAAAAACCGAGGGTGGGGAAACGTAAATGGCTGAGAAAAAAGTTGTAGAACTGCTTGTGAGCGGGGGGCAAGCAACGGCTGGACCACCGTTAGGTCCAGCTCTAGGTCCTTTAGGCGTGAACGTTCTAGCAATTGTAAACAAGATAAACGAGCTTACGAGAGACTATGCTGGAATGAAGGTTCCGGTGAAAGTCGCAGTTGACCCTGAAACCAAGGAGTTTGAGGTCAGTATTGGAACACCCACAACGCCTGCCTTGATTGTCAGTGAACTAAAAATAGAGAAAGGTTCGGGGACACCAAGCACGCAAAAAGTTGGAAACCTTACCCTGGAACAAGTCATACGCATAGCAAAGGTTAAGCGTCACGAGCTTCTGGCAAGAACTCTACAAGCAGCCGTGAAGGAGGTTTTGGGAAGCTGTGTCAGTATGGGAGTCACTGTTGAAGGCAGAGACCCCCGTGAGGTGCAAACAGAAATCGACAAAGGCGAGCATAACGAAGTGTTTAGTAAGAGTGAAGGATAAGAATACTTTTATAACTGCTTTCTATTCCGTCATTGGCACGAGGTCTTAAAATGCCCCTAGACCAGAAAACAATATTAGCTGCAGTTAAAGAAGTGAAGGAAAAATCCGAAAAAAGAAACTTCACCCAATCAATAGAGCTTGTCCTAAGCCTGAAAGACATCGACATGAAATCCTCCGAGGGCAAAATTCAAGAGGTCATAGAGCTGCCGTACTCCCCGGAAAAGCAAAACAAAATATGCGTTATTGCCTCTGGAGAATTGGCTCTAAAAGCAAGAAGGGCAAACGCGGACCTCGTCGTTGAAAGGGCTGACCTTGAAGGGTTGGCTGGTAAAAAGCGGGAACTGCGGAGAATCGCTAATGATTATGACTTCTTTATTGCTGAGGCTCCTTTGATGCCCATGGTTGGTAAAATCTTGGGTTCCGTTTTGGGTCCGAGGGGGAAAATGCCGATTCCAGTTCCGCCAACGGCTGATATAGAAGGTTTGATAGCGAAGCATCGTAAAACAGTCATTTTAAGAATGCGTAACCAGCCGGTTCTGCAGTGTCGTGTTGGAACGGAGAGCATGAAGGAAGATGAGATAGCCGAGAACGTTCAGGCGGTTTTAAGGGTTATAGAGGGAAAACTTAAAAAGGGAACTAAAAACATCAAGTTCGCCTACATAAAATCGTCTATGGGCACCCCTGTAAAGATCAGACCATAAGAGAGGAAAACAGATGCCATCCCAGCAGGTTTTGCAGGAAAAAGTCGGCGAAGTTGAAGAGATAACACGGCTGATAAAGCGATACAAGGCTATTGGAATAGCTGGCTTACAGAAGGTTAGAGCACCTCAACTTCAAGCGTTCAAGAGAAACCTAGCAGACAAGGCGTATATGAGGGTTATAAAAAACACGCTGATGAAAATAGCGATTGAAAACTGTAAGGAAAAATCGGAACTGAGAAAGCTCGATGAGCACTTAACAGGGGCAAACGTCTACCTATTCACGGATTTGAACCCCTTCAGATTGGCGTTGATTCTGGAAAGGGGGAAAGTCAGAACAACAGCAAAGGCTGGTGACACAGCAGCTTTTGACGTCATAGTTCCAGCCGGAAACACTGGACAGCCTCCCGGTCCAATAATCGGCCAGTTGAACGCTGCTGGTTTGCCCACAAGAATCGAGGCTGGGAGCGTCTGGATAACTAAGGACACGCTGGTTGCTAGGAAAGGAGACGCAATCAACGAAAGGCTTGCAAGCGTGTTGTCAAAGCTTGGAATAAAACCCGTCGAAGCCGGGCTTGTAATGAAAGTTGTTTACGACGAGGGCTTAATAATAACCCAAGAACAGCTCCGGATAGACATAAACCAAACCAAACATGGCGTTGAAAGGGCTCACGCGGGTGCCTTTGCCCTGTCGCTGGACATAGCTTATCCGACTTCGGAAAACATGGAAATGCTTGTGCAAGTAGCGCACAGGGAAGCCTGCACACTTGCATTAAATGCGGCAGTACCCACCAAAGAAACAATAGCAGACTTGATTAGAAAGGCACATATGGAGATATTAAGTTTAAGTATTAGATTACCCACCTTAGAAGAGAAGGCTGTTCTTGCTGGAAAGTCTGAAAAAAGTTAAAATAACTGAATGAAGAGGTGAATGGGTATGGAATACATTTACGCTGCGATGCTCCTACACAAGGCTGGAAAAGAGATAAACGAAGAAAACCTAACGCAGGTTTTGACAGCCGCGGGAGTAAACGTTGACGCAGTAAGAGTTAAAGCGTTGGTGGCTTCTCTAGCCGAGGTCAACATTGAAGAGGCAATTAAATCCGCTCCAATGATGATGGCAGCTCCAGCAGCGGCACCAGCGACGTCTGCGCCAGCAGCAGAAGCCAAGCCGAAGGAAGAGGAGAAGAAAAAGAAGGAAGAGGAAGAGAAGGCAAAAGAAGAAGCAGCGCTCGAAGGCTTAGGAGCACTTTTTGGCTAGAGAAACTTTTTTCCCTTGGGGTTCTTTAACGTTTTAGTCTTTTCCAAATTACCAACGGTAGCCATCCACAGATAATCATTAATGTGCCCGGAAAAGCTATTAATTCGTAGTTAAGCATGAACGTTTCAAAAATGAAGAATGATGCGCACATTGTAATCACTGACAGAATCGCAAGCTCTTTACCAAATTTTTTCATGGTTTGTATGCCAATCAGCCCAGCAAAGAAAAAGTCACCCAAACCCAATGACATGTATAGCAAGCGCCTTCCTACAGTGATGGTTGGAACGATTGGCACCGAAACCAGCACTGGAAGCATTAGACCTGAAACATGCCTTGCTGCGGACACCATGAAGCCGGTAAACAGGACAAGTATTACGTCCATAACTGTGAGGAGTCCGACAAAGATGAGCGACGTTTTCCACGTGAATAGGCTTCCAAGATAAAGAATTATCAAGACTGCGAAGACTATTCCATACAAATTTAGCAGATAAGGAAACCATATGGGGGTTCCGCTAAAAAATAGGTATAGGCACATGAAGAGCGCGGGCGGCAACACTGCCAAATACCATCGTCCTTCCGTACTCGCCCTACCCTCTTCGTATAACAATGCTACAAACGTGAAGCCGAATAGACAGAAGAGGGCTGAGGCCCCGTAGGCGACCGTGATGTTTGCACCAAAACCGAATAGGCTAATCGCAGCTGCTAGAAAACTAACCATGAGAAATGTCATGGAGAAAAGTTTAGCTCCGGCTTTTTGAAAATCTGAAAAAATATACGTGAATATGAAGAGTAGCATGGAATAGGAAAAGAGAAACATCGTCATCACAGCCACCTGCGGAATGAACACCACAAGCGATACCGTTACGCTTAATGCTGCGATAAGCAGTATGGCATCTCGAACACGAAACTCCCTCTCTTCCAAAACATCTTTCAACTTTCCCTCAGCTCTCTTATGCAAAAACATAGCCAACGTAGTTACGATGAAGAGCGTTAACGGCATGGCGATGTCGAAATACATACACGGACATAAGCAAAACAAACATTTAAACCTTAAAAGCCAAGTTGCATGTTCAAAATCGCCAGAGAAGCGATAATTGCCTCTTCGGTTCTGACGGTTTCTGTTCCCTGCATCGGAATTGTGTTGACAACAAAATCCACAACATCGTCTAAGCTTATTCCTTCGCTTCTAGCTATTTCATATAGGCCTCGTGTTGGTGCACCAAAGGCTATGAGAATAGTTTTTGCTTTTCTCCATTTTTCGGCTATTTCTTCAGCAGCATCTTCAAATGGGACACCATACTTAGAAGCAGCAACGGTTAAGTCGAAACCTCTGCTTTTCACAAGTTTTCCAAAAGAACGCTTTTCCACAGTAACCATGTAGCCCCAATACGTTGGTATTTCGCCCCGATTTGCCACTTCAACCTCAACCCGCTTCTCAACCTTTGTAATTTTCACGGTAACCCGCTTATTCATAGGCAACTGTCTGTTCGGTATCCACACTGGTTGCTCAACTCCAATGTCTATAAGTGTTCCTTTCCTCGTTACGGACACCGTAGCGCCTTCCCGGTATTCGCCGACCTTCAGATTTTTCATTCCGCGGTTAAGTGGATGATGGGGTGTTCGCAATGGTGGAAGTACGCCCGCATATCGCAACTCTGGCTTAATCATGAAGAGTCTCTTCCGCAGATATTGCGGCGTCTCCATGTAAGCAAGCAAAGTGGCAGTCAAATCCACGTCCGCTGTTTGGTTCGCTTTTGGGTCGTCTGGATAAACTATGATTTCGTCAACTCTGAAGATGGCGGCTGCCCTTCCAATTAAACCCATCTTAGATGTTTTCTCGCGCAGGTGGGGAGTATCAGAAACGACAGAAGCAGGTATTGCTATACACAGTTTTCTCTTGTTCAAGCCGCATTTTCCGCCTGAGCTAGGTTGATTTAGACGTTTTGGGTCTCCTTCCCCACCAATTCTTTCACGTTCCATTCTCCACATGTTACCTTGTCATACCATTTTTTATGCTTTGGCATAGCCAGAATCTCTAAAACTTGAAATCTTTGTTTTTCATCTTTGCTGAATATGCAAGGTGAATATGTGGATTTCGCTACTATCGCTGTGTCAGCACCTCTATCTGTTCCTGCAATCGAGATTACCGTAGTGAAGGGCGGGATGGCTCCGCAATCAGTCGCCATCAACACTATCTCAGCTGCTACGCTGAAGCCGTACCCGCCAACTGCAAGTAATGTCTCAACAACCACCCAGCTGGCGGGGATGAATCCGTACCTCGCTAAACCATACTCTATCGTGTCCCTCGGAGATGGAACATCGTCAACGATTCTAACACCTAATCCCTCCAGCTGTTTTCGTGTTTTTGCACTGATGAACGGGTGCTTCCTTACCCTTGGGTACTCTTCACCAAACACCTGCCAAAAAGGACAGCCAGAAACACATATTATAGAAGCTTTGGCACCTTTCAACGATTTTGCGACGTTTAAAGCGGTCCCACCATTGACGGAGGCAACAACGATGAACTCAACATCTCCCTCTTTAACTCGATCTTCCACAGCATCAATCACGGTCGTAGTATTTTGAGGACCCGGGGCGTCGAAATATATTATCTTTTTGACTGCACGCCCTGACACATCACATCCCCCATTACAATAAATTGGCTCTATAAATTATCAAATTTTTAGTTAAAAGGTTTGGTGGAAAAGTCGATCGACTTTTCTCTTCAAAACCTTCTGCTTAAAAGCTAAAAGCATAATATAAATTTTGCAACTGAGTGTAAAGGGTGAAATGGAATTGCCAAGGGCAACAACTCTGGATAATCTTGACGAAATCAAAAAAATAGACAAGAGCGGTATGCTCTCCTTTTGCGTTAAAGCTCCCGAACACTACGGAGAAGCCGCGAAACTAGCCAAAACCGTATCGATTAGTTATCCCAAGCCGCAAACAATTATTGTGGCTGGCATGGGGGGCTCCGCTATAGGTGGAGAACTCCTAAAAGATTGGGCGAGGGATAGAATTGCGGTTCCCATTGAAGTTAACAGAGAATATTCACTGCCGGCATATGCAAACAAAAATACACTAGTACTTGTTGTGAGCTACTCCGGAGAAACCGAAGAATCCCTAAGCGTGTTCCTCGACGCGATTAAGAGAAAATGCATGACTGTTTGCATAAGCTCTGGCGGTAAGCTCCTCGAGTTTGCTGAAAAACTGAATGTGCCGTACCTGCGTGTTCCCTCTGGGATGCCTCCCCGCGCAGCCCTTCCATATCTTTTTGCGCCTTTACCCGTGATTTTGGAGAAAATCGGTTTAGTTTCGGATGTTCGTGAAGAGATTTCTGAAGCCATCAAGATTCTAAAACGCGTCAGCGATGAGAATTCACCTGAAAAACCAGTTAGCGACAACCTTTCCAAGACGTTGGCATTAAACATTAGTGGAACTGTTCCTGTTGCTTATGGATTTGGGGTTCATCGGGCTGTTGCCCAACGTTTCAAGCAAGAGTTCAATGAAAACAGTAAGGTTCCATCAAAGTGGGAGTTCTTTCCGGAACTTAACCACAATGAGATTATGGGATGGGAAGCAGCAAAGGACCTGGCAAAACACTTTTCGATAATCCTCATTCGAGGCAAAGATGAACCAGACGAAATTCGGCGAAGAATCGAAGCCACGAAAGAGTTGATGTGCGAGGAATCTGTGAAGGTTTTTGAAGTTTGGAGCATGGGTAAAAGCAGATTAGCCAAAATGTTATCCGCTATCCTCATTGGCGATTTCACAAGCGTGTATCTGGCTGTATTACGAGGAATAGACCCTACACCCGTAAAAACGATAGCTTTGTTGAAAGAGAAGATGAAGCAGAGTGGGGTAAAGGAAAAAATAATGCGTGAACTGCAAAAATTTTCGGCAAAATAAAGCTTAACCTACGCTTTTTTCATGATAAAATCGGCGAACATCTTCTCCGCGGTTTCAAGCGGCATCAGCTGCGGCGGGTGTTTAAAGGCGTAAGCACAAATTGGCAGTATTGCCCCCCTCATTTTCCTGTCTAAGGCTATTTTAACAGCCCTTATCACGTCAAACAGGACGGAGCCGGCATTCGGCGCGTCAACCGTTGAGAGTTTCAAATCTATTTGCATGGGCGTTTTGCAGAAGTACAATCCCCTAATCCAGAAGTAGCTGTCGCGTCTGTTCTGCAGAAAGTCCACGTAGTCCATTGAGCCAGCCACAACCTCAGCCCTATAGGGCAGAGCAGCCTCAACAGACTTTGTTTTAACGGTTCTTTTGACATCCCTCGTTCTTTCCAGCGTATCCAGAGATTCCGTGCCTCCGCCAACGTCCAGCTGATAAGTTTCGGTGATGCGGACACCATGCATGGAAAGCAACTGCAGCAACGTTTTATGCAGTGCCGTTGCGCCCACCTGGTCAATCAGGTCGTCGCCTACAAGTGGAAGTTCAGCCTCTTCAAAGCGCCTAGCCCATGCATCGTCGCTGGCAATAAAAGTTGGCGTGGCGTTCACGAAAGCGCAACCAGCATTTAACGCTTGTTCTGCATACCATTGAGAAGCCTTCACAGCTCCGCTCGGAAGCAAATTAAGGACGACTTCTGCACTACTTTCCTTCAATACCTTTGTGACGTTCACTTCTGGCTGATTGCTTATTTTTACAACGTTTTTCGTGTATTCGCCAACACCATCGAGGACAAGGCCCTTATACACGATGACATTAGATGGTGGAACATCAATTATTTTTGGAGCGTTGTTTGGCGGTGCAAAGATAGCCTCAGCCAAGTCTATCCCAACCTTTCGACTGTCGATGTCGAAGGCTGCGACTATTTGAATGTCTTTCGGGTGGAAATCTCCAAGAAAGAGACGGCGCAGTCCAGTACACTCTTCCTCTTTTTCGCAGTTACCGTAATATTGTAAGCCTTGAAGGAGGGCGGATGCGCAGTTTCCGACACCCACTAAAGCAACTTTTATCTTAGGCAAGTTTTGTCCCTCTTTTTGGCATTCCTTATTCAGTGAGTGCTTATAAAATGCTACGCTGATTATCAAGGCTTTTTATTGCTTCATTTAAATTTGCTTTGTGTAATCATTGCCACCATAGTTCACTCTTGACAGTTTGTCTAAAAGCTTAATAAAATGTAAGGTGTAATTCTTCTAGTGGTGGTTCTGTGCGAATCGGCTCCAACAGTTTTCTTGATGCCTTACGCGCTTTTTTTTAATCATATTGTTGATTTCTCTCTTCTGGTCTATTTTCGGTGGTGTCGGTGTTTTTTATAGTGAGAGTTATCATGTCGTAGTTATACTTGAGGCGAATCCGCAACGTTATGTTGATTATGTGCTGGGCATATTCCTTTATCTAATTTTGCCTATTGCCACAAGCTTAACCTTCTTCATAATTACATGTATCAAAAGAAGAGAAACACCAACAGAAGGTCTTAGCAATTTGCTGTTAATAATTTTCGGTGGATTCTGTGTGTTGTGGGGTTATCGATATTTTGAGGCTTCCTACGTGAGCTATTTTCACACCATTATGATGGCACATGATTGGCACATCAGCAATATAGACGGGGGTCTCCAAGCAATCTATACAGCATATGGGCTGGTTGGCATCCTCTGGCTGATTACAGGCCTTTTCTTCATAATCACGTCTGCCATAGGCTTCTACAAATTCATTAAGAGTTCCGTATCGGCAGAGTAAGAAGCCTGAACTAAAGTATTACACAAGAGAAAGAAATCAGACTAATCTTACTTGCCATTATAAACTAATTTTTGGGCATTTCCAGCTTGCGTTTGTCTTATATAACGAGATATACCTTATGACTAAGCTTGGGATCATTAAAGATGAAGGCTTGGTTAGATGTGACTGTTCTCCGGTGTCCAAACTGTGGACATTATTATGTTGATGCGTCATGGTATGTCGTAGAAATGGAATCAGACATTGAATGTGGACGTTGCGGAAAAGAATTTAACAGCAAGAAAAACGCAACAGACCGTGCAATGCTTGAATTCCAAATAGACGAAAACGGAAAAATGTCGCAAGCGAGAATCCTTGAACACTTAAAATCGGAGTAGCGAATTAGCCCTTTTTCAAACCCATATGCCAACTTTTGATAGTGGCATGTACTCCTCTGAAGAAACATCCCAAGTTTTTTATGCCCTAGCTACAAAACTTATCAGGTTGGGGAAAATGATTTGGAGGCCTACATTCTTATCAACACGGAACCCGGCATAATATGGGAAGTCGCAAAAGAAGCGCTTAGAATCGAAGGAGTCAAGATGGCCCACGCAGTGACAGGACAATTCGACGCCGTAGCCTTCGTAGAATTCCCAAAAATGGATGATCTCGGAAAAATAATCGAGAGAATCCAACACCTCAAGGGCGTACGTCGAACCCAGACTCTAATAGCTGTCCCATCTACAATCAGAGAATAGATGAAATTGGAAAGTGCAAAAAGTAAAGATTGCCCGAACACCTAAAATAGGATATTAAATCCTTTATATTCCCAAACCTCAAGAAAAATTGGGACCGATACGAGTAGTTGGTACAAAAAGATTTTCGAGGGACCATTGTGAGAGAGGAGTTGGAAAGTTTTCTTATGAAATTTGGTGTTTTCAAAGTGGGGGTTGCAGATCCCGAGGGGGGATTTGGAATGGCGAAGGAAGGCTGTCATCCGAGAGATGTTATGAAGAATTGTAATTCTGTGGTTGTCTTTGCCTTGCATGTTGGTTTGGACTATTATACCACCTTGGATTATCGCCAGAAAGGGGATGTTGAATCAAGAGTGCTTAGCATTTATTGTGACTGGGTTTCTTCTAAGCTCGCTGACTTTCTTAGGGACAAGGGCTATGATGCGGTTGTTCCTCATGGCTTTAAAGATGAAGAAGAGCGGATCGCCCGCTTATCCTTTAAGTTGGCTGCGTATGAGGCAGGACTCGGAGTCTTCGGAAGATCAAGCATTCTGATAACACCCGAGTATGGACCTAGAGTCAATTTTGGCGTAGTTCTCACGGACGCCTCGATAGAACCCGACGAACCTTTAAAAGACTTTAATCCCTGCCAACAATGCGACACTTGCGTTAGCCTTTGCCCAATAAACGCTATAAGCAAGGAACTGCCGCCACCAAAAGGGTTCGACAGAGAACGATGCATCGGATTCGTCTATAAAATTCGCGAAAAAACCGACAGAAGAATAAGACTCTGTGGCTACTGCTATAACCGTTGTCCGGTGGGAGAAATATCAGAGAAAACGTTCCATTTGAGTAGATGTAAAACCCTCCTTGACCTAAACGAACAGAGAAGGAAAAGACTTTTACGAAGTCTAAACGTGGATAAAAATGAAGCCGTCCAGAAATAAGGGGTTGTTAGAGTTGGAGGACAAGTTTGAAAGATTGTTCAAGCTTTTCCATGAGAAGGCTCCGGAGAAACACCCAGTTTTTCAAGCTGCCAAGATAGCTGAAGAAACCGGGGAAGCGATAAACTTGGTTTTTAAGCTTGTTGGTTTTAGAAGGGAGAGCTATGACGTTGAGGAGATAAGAGAGAGGCTGAGTGAAGAGCTGGCGGATGTCGTGATAACCACTTTTACTTGTGCTAAAGTCTGTGGAGTCGACCTGTGGAAGGCCGTTGAAAGAAAATTAGATGCTGAGATAGAGAGGTGGGAAAAATTTGAACCAAACCTCAGATAGTTTTCTTTTCACTTTTCGAAAGGGGTACCATGCTTTAGAAGGTTAACCAGTTCTTCAAAGGACAATACTCCCTTCACCATATTCATTACTGGCGGGTCGTCTATTGGATACATAGTGTATATGGGCTTGCCCTTCGCATAGGCATACCCCATGTCAACGCATACGCTTCTACCAACGTAGCCTTCTGGATTGACCACATACACAACATCCGCCTCGTCAATTTTCTCTAAGCATCCCAGAATGCCGCGGCTTCCTGTTTTCTTTGACATCCGAAACTTAATGTTTTCCTCATTGAGCTTTCTCCCCAATTCACTCATTTCGCTTATGAACCTGAAACTTCCACAAACATACAACACTTTCATGGTATCAGCCTAACTGAATTTGGATTTTCAAATTTGATCTCGATGAATTAAATGTTATAAGCGGATTACTGGCTTACTCCATTGGCCGCCTTATGTCTTCTGCGACGCTGTAGAGGAAGATGCGTGCCGAAGAAGGTCCTAATCGACTGAATTTCTTGCCGAGCTCTTTAATGACTAGAGCGTAATTGTTGGATTTATCTAGACTGTCGAGGTAAGACTGGAATGAGCCGTATTCCCTTTTTGTGTTCTGAAACTGTTTTGCGTTGTTGATTGCTGCGGTTATCTTGGCTCGATTCCTCACTATACCCGCGTCACTCATAAGTCGCTTAATATCCTCTTCATCGAACTTAGCAACCTCAGCTGTCGAGAAATTGTTGAAGGCTTTCTTGAAATTAGGCCACTTTTCGTCAATCATTCTCCAGCTTAACCCTGCTAGAAAAATAACTCTGGTCATGTTTTCATAATAGGCATCATCACTCGTAGGGCGTCTGTCTCGATACATCCACCCAGGAGGACGCCAGCTTCCTTCACTCACTTTTTCACCGCCTAAAGGTTATTTTTAATTCGAGGATAGTTAAATATTTGTCTGCAAAGGCAATTCGACGCATTTCTTAATAACCCAAAACTAAAATGCGTAAAGAGAGAATCAACTAAAGAGGTGATAGTCTTGATTAAGCGAGTTAGTTGGCTTGAAGTGAAGGTGACAGACATGAAAGCGGCTATTGCCTTTTATCGTGATGTTCTCAGTATTAAAGTGAAGAATGAGTGGCCTAACTATGTTATCTTTGACTTGCCCGGAACACTAACGTTCGCAATAATGCTTGGTGGGAAAAAGGGACGGAAAGAAGGGACACCAAACATCTATTTCGCTGTCGAAGACCTTGATGTGGAGTATGGGAAACTAAGGGAGAAAGGCGTAAAATTCGTCGAACCTCCCAAAAAACAGTATTGGGGCGGATACGCAGCCCTGTTCATGGATCCAGACGAAAACCTTTTCTATTTGGTACAAGTCAAAGGGTAGGAGCTAAACTAGAGGTGTTGTTGATATGGAAGTTAAGTTAAAGAAAACTGAACATAAGCAAATTGCCACCATCAGTCACGTTGGTCCATATGAAGAAGTCGGCAAACTCTACCAAGAAATCGCAAAATGGTTAAGGCAAAAACAACTAAAGATCGCAGGTCCTCCGTTTGGATGGTTTTACGACAACCCGGAAAAGGTACCCGCCCACAAATTGAGAAGCGAGGTAGGATTTCCCTTTGAAGGTGAAGCAAAACCAGAAGGGAACATAAAAATCAAGAAAATCCCAGCACAAGAGGTGCTCTGCACAATACACAGGGGACCCTACAGAGAAGTAGGACCTGCCTATGCAGCACTATTCCGACACGCTCATGAAAAAGGCTACATCCCACAAGGATGTCCAATGGAGATATACCTAAACGACCCAGCCAAGGTTAAAGAAAGCGAGCTCCTCACAGAGATACAACTCCCAATAAAGAAACAATGAGCAAAGCATCCCTCTTTTTCAGTGAGCGTGTGAGACGCTCGGTTCTCATTCGGTACACATTCCTTAAGTATTATAACAAGTCTTGACGGTTTAGACTTCCCAGGCTTATAACCACCGATCTTGTTGGTTTGAAAATTTATTATCAAGTAAGTCTTAAAGTCTTTGAACATTAAGGTTTAGAGGCGCGAGCAAAATTGACAGGTGAAACAAAAACCCTCGACAAATTCACAGTAATCAATGAGTTAGCACGCCGACGAGGCTTCTTTTGGCAATCTTATGAAATATATGGTGGCGCAGGCGGCTTCTTCACCTACGGGCATTTGGGTGCAAGATTAAAACAAAGTATTGAAAGGAAAATAAGGGAATTCTACGTTTACAAGCTCGGCATCATGGAAATTGAGTCGCCCATCATCGCGCCTGAAAAAGTTTTCGAGGCTTCGGGACATGCGGAGCATTTTAGGGAGCCCGTGGTTGAGTGCCAAAGGTGCAAGAAAAAATTCCGCGCCGACCACTTAATCGCAGAAACTACAAAAACCACGCCCACAGAAGCAGAAAAACTAAGCCTCACAGAACTAAAAAACATAATTGAAAAGGAGAAGATTCTCTGCCCAGAATGCGGTGGTCCATTAGGCGAACCCAAACAGTTTCTAACAATGTTCAAAACCACCATAGGACCCTACTCTGACGCTGTTGGCTACGCTAGACCCGAAGCTGCTCAGGGCATATTTGTGGAGTTCAGACGACTTTATGAGATGGCTCGAGAGAAGCTTCCCTTTGGTGTAATACAGATAGGACGCGCTTTAAGGAACGAAATTTCGCCGAGGCAGGGTCTTTTGAGGTTAAGAGAGTTCACAATCGGAGACTTGGAATTCTTCTTTGACCCGGAAGAACCGAACTGTTACCTCCTCAAAAACGTGGAAAATGAGACGTTGCAGCTGCTCTTAGCCAAAGATAGGCTGAAGGGCTCTGAAGAGCTCACAAAGGTTACTGTGAAAGAAGCTTTGGAGAAAGGCTATATTAAAGCTGAGTGGCAAGCGGTTTTTATGGCAATTTCAAAGAAGCTACTAGTGGCTTTAGGCGTACCGGCTGAAAAGCAGCGTTTCATTGAAAAACTTCCATGGGAAAGAGCGCATTACTCCGCACAAACCTTCGACCAAGAGGTCCTTGTTGAGCGGTGGGATTGGACTGAAGTAACAGCCACAGCCCACAGAACGGACTACGACTTGAAAAGACACACAGAATTCAGCGGTCAAGACATGTACGTCTTCAAAGAATATGAGAAACCGGTGGAAAAGGAACAAGTCATCGTAAAACCTGTAATGAGCAAATTGGGACCTGCATTTAAAAAGGAGGCTGCAAAAGTTGCTGAAATGCTTTCTAAGGCGGACCCAATAGAAGTGGAGACTTCCATCAAAAAGAGCGGGTACTTCATGCTTCGAAAATACAAGATTTTGCCGGAATATGTAGAAATTAGACATGAAAAAATCGTGGAACGTGGAAGACGCTTCATACCCCACGTAATAGAACCAACATTTGGCTCCGACCGCCTCCTATACGCGACTTTTGAATATGCCTATCGGGTTAAAGATGACAGAATAGTTATGAGTTTCCCCAGAGACATTGCACCCATCCAAGTTGGCGTCTACCCCCTCGTAAGCAAAGACGGTTTGCCCGAAAAAGCCTTGGAATTCTATAAGACCTTAGTCAACGAAGGTTTCATAGTGGAGTATGACGAAGCGGGTTCCATCGGCAGACGCTACGCCCGCGCAGATGAAATTGGTATACCATTAGGCATAACCGTCGACTACGAAACTCTTAGCAATAATACTGTTACTGTTCGAGACCGTGACTCATGGAAACAAGTCAGAAGCCCCATTGAAGACTTGCCGGAGCTTTTACACAAGCATTTCCGATGGAAAATCAATTTTGAGAATTTAGGCAAGCCATTAGAAGGCTGAGTTTTCGTTACCTTTTTTAATACTTCAGCGTATTTAATGTTAGAAAAACAGCCCTGTTTTGTGGCGGGAAAAAGTTTGGTGCTTCCAGCAGAAACCGAAGAGCGCGTGAAACGAAGAGCCTTGACCGTATGCCAAGACCACCTCAGAAAGGTCTTAGACGTGACCAGAAAGGTTCCCCAAGTGATAGACTGCTTCATAAGAAACGACAAGGAAAAAGCGAGGCAGCTTTTCACCGAAATCAGGGGCGTTGAAGATGAGGTTGACAAGGCTAGACGGCTGGTTTCGCACGAGCTCGCAGAGATAGGGGCTATTCTCATCAGCAGGGAAGACTTCTTGAGGTTTACAAATCTAACAAGTGAGATCGCGGATTTCTCTGAAGGCATAGCTTTCCGTCTAGTTGAAATCATGGAGCACAACTGGAATGTTCCCGGGGATATAAAAAAGGATTTGTTGAAGCTTTCGGAGACTGTTTTGGAGGCTGTGCTTAGGCTCAGGGAGACAGCTATGGTCCTCACTTATGGCTCAACCAAAGCGATGGAGAAGGCTAAGGATGTTGAGGTTGCCGAACGGGCTGTTGACGAACTCTACCGCGAACTGGAGATAAAACTTCTCGACAGCAAGCTTGACTTCCCAGCACTAATCCTCTTGAGGGATGTCCTGCAGCTTTTAGAGGATTCGGCAGACAAAGCCGAAGACGCCGCTGACGCTGCAAGAATTTTGTCCTTCATCTTGTAAAGGCGAAAAATCAAATGCCAAAAAAAATCGAAGTGGAATTCATTGAAAACTTCTTGGTTGTATGGAATCCAGCCGAAGGCTCAGGACTTTATAAGATGGGTTTTTACGGGAAACCCCTCGGAATTCCTAAACCAAAGATCCCAGAGTTCAAAGCTCCCCTAATTCTGGATTTGATGGAAGGCTTGTATCTCGCTGAAAAAAGGATAATAACCGTTTACGAAGGTTCAGAAAAGAGAAAGGTGAGCCTAAAAAAGCTACGTCAAAGAGCTAAACGATTGTATGAGGAGTTCGACGAGAAATACGCCGTTTATCGTGATCTACGTGATAGCGGTTTGATTGTTACGCCTGGGATAAAGTTTGGATGCGACTTTGCTGTTTACAAGCATGGACCCGGCGTTGAGCATGCACCTTACATGGTTTCTGTTAAAAGTGCTAGTTCCGAGATGACGGCTACAGAGATTGTTAAGGCTGGAAGACTTGCAACAACCGTTCGAAAGAGATTCATCATAGCAGTGCCAGACCTAGAAAAAGAAAAGATAAGATACCTAATATTCAAATGGTTCAAAGCATAGATTAAAGTACAAACCATTTGGGCACAGTCTTAGTCTGAGTAACCGAGTCTATTGATGCTTTTCTAAAATGATCTTAAGTAACTCTTCCTCTAGTGTAGGTTCTCGTGGACTCTCGATTATCTTTCCAATCTCTTTCCCTTCTTTATCAAACAATATCATTAGAGGGATTTTATCTACATTGAATGTTTCCACTTCTGGCGGAGAAGGCGGAATTCTCCATTTTCTAGTACGGCTTAACGTATCCTTCTTTAAGCCTCCGAAGATTCTGACCTCTAATCCTGTGGCTTCAGACATTAGGGCTAAGACCGGAATGTTTGCTGCACAGTCTTTGCACCATTCCGCTGAAAAGGCAACTATTACATATTCATTTGCGAATTTTTTGAGCTGAGTTGTTCCTTCACGTTTTAACTGGTATGTTTGTTTTCTCGTTAAGAACTTCTCGCGGAATGGTTGTTTTAGGCTATCCATATACTGATTTACTGGAACTGTCTTCTTTCTGACTTCTGAGAAGTTTACGTTCATTTTTAGCCAGGCATCAATGTTTGATTTGCAAATTCTCCTCTTACGTATTGATGCGGATAGATTTTTGTTGTTGTTAGCTTGCAGCCTTCCGCTATCGTTACGTCATCGGCGATGACTGAAACCGCATTTATTCTTGTCTGCTTTTTCGCGCTTGAAAGGATTGTCGCGTGTCTTCCTATGATGCTTTCTTTTATCTCCGCCTTCTCCTCGATTATAACCCTATCCATGACGGCTGAATTTTCTATCTGAACGCCTTTGCCTATTTCCGTGTAGTTGTCGATGCATGAGTCCGCTATTCTTACGCCGTCGCTTATTTTGCAGTGCCTTCCAATTAGAACAGCGCCTTCAACCTCTATTTTTTCCTGCCTAATTTTCTTTATGATTTCTTGTCTCCGTTTTAGCGATTCTGTGCTTTCTCCCTGAACCCATATCCTTGCTTCTTCGCTTATTCTCCCACCAAAGTCTGTTAATGACGAAAAGCGTCCGTTGAGCATGTCTTGCATGGCTTCTAAGTAGCGCTTTGGACTGCCTACGTCGTACCAGCTTCCCTTCAAAGTATAGCCATACACTGGTCTTCCAGTTTTTATTACGTAAGGAATGAAATCGTAACCGAAATCCAAGCGATGCCTCTCCTTAACTATTTGCTTAACTCCTTGTTCTTTGAATATTTTCCTTATCTCCGGTGAAACCATGTACAAGCCTGTGTTGGCAAGGTTTGACGGCGCCTCTTTAGGCTCTGGTTTCTCAACGAATCTCGAAATTCTCCTGTCTCTGTTTATGTCAGCTATTCCATAGCCTTCAACGTCTTCGACTTCCCTCAACGCGATAGTCATGACAGCTCCTTTTTTCTGGTGAAATTCCACGAGCTCCTTCAAGTCTACATCGAAAATGTTGTCGCCTTGCACAGCGAACACAGGGTCTTTGACGTTATAATATTCCATGTTTATCCTTGCAGAATCTGCACTGCCAAAGTCGTCCACGTTGGGTTGGTATTTTATGTGGACGCGTGGACTTATGCCGTATCTGGTGGAAAATCCGTAACCCGACTCAAAATAGTCATGTAAATCCCTATAATTTGTGTACCCCTTCACTCCGAAAATGAAGTTTCGGATGCCTTGGCGGGCAAGGGACAGTAGCGAAAATTCTATTAGCGGCCTGTTTAGTATACGAAGGCATGCCTTACTGGTTTCCGCTGTGAGCGGAAGCAGACGCTTAGCTTTTCCTCCGACTGGAATTATTACTCTCAGCCTTTCGGCCGTGTAGTTGTTGGGCAAAAGGTCGCCACCAACAAGTTTTATAATGGTGTATTCGCGTTAAACGTATTAAACTTTCGAATTTAAAGTGAATTTTATAACCTTGACGAATGCTTATGGTTATGGCAAGGCTTGAGTGATATGAGTAAGCTTGGCGGCTACTTGCGCTTGATGCGTCCAGTGAATTGTCTAATGATGGGTTTTGCCGTTATAGTCGGTGCAGCCCTCACAAACCCCAATTTATTAGGCAATCTTTGGCAGAACCTCATCTACGGATTCCTCACCGGCTTTATGCTAACCGCTGCATGCATGGCTTTAAACGACTATTATGACAGAGAAATCGACGCTGTAAACGAGCCAAACCGCCCGATTCCAAGCGGCTTGGTCAAGCCAAGAGAAGCCTTGACCTTTGCTTTTGTTCTCACGACCGTAGGTTTTGCGGCTTCGGTGGGGAACGCATACTTAGCAATGAACGTTTTCTGTTTTGTAATAGCCGTCATAGCATGGCTGGTCTTTGTAACTTACACCACTTTTGGAAAACGCAGCGGACTACCCGGCAATTTTCTCGTCAGCACATGCGTAGCGATTCCATTCATTTACGGAAGCGTAGCGGTCGTTAGTGCGGTCGAATCAAATGTTCTGATTTTTGTCTTCATGGTTTTTCTTTCAAACACTGGCAGAGAGATAACAAAGGGAATCGTGGACGTTCAAGGGGACAGAATGCAGAATGTTAAAACTTTGGCTGTGCGCTATGGCGAAAAAACAGCTGCTGTGGCAGCCGCCCTGTTTTATCTTTCGGCGGTTCTGTTAAGTCCGATTCCTTGGCTTCTAAACCCAAGGCTTGTTTCTTTTTGGTTCATTCCATTGGTCGCCGTAACTGATTTCGGGCTTGCGGTGTCTTCGTTTGTGCTTCTTAAGGATTATTCCAGGGAAAATGCCAGAAAAGTCAAGAATGGCGTTCTTTTATGGTTTATCTCTGGATTGTTAGCGTTTGTCACTGGTGCATTAGTGCCATAGGGTGAGGCGATGTAGCCAAGAAGCTTTCGCTTTTTCTTTCGATGTTCTCTGTTATGTTCACCGTTTGTTCTAGAAATTGGACTTATAAGTCTCATATTCTAGAACTGTATTAGAGAAGAGTGTTGCTTATTGGGCGTGGAAGAAGAAGTTAAGTTTGAATATGCCCTTAGAGGGAAGGCTTGGAAGGTTTACTGGCTTCTTTTGAAAAGCGGCAGGCCTATGAGTGTTCGCGAGGTTCAGAAAGCCCTGCATTTCAGCAGTCCCAGCGTGGCACAGCATCATCTCGAACAATTACATGAATTAGGTTTGGTGCAGAAGCAGAACGTAGGTGGTCACTATTTTCTAGTCAGCGAAGTCAAAATTGGAGTACTTCGGCATTTCGTCAAGTTGGGGAAACTTCTTTTTCCAAGGTATTTCTTCTATGCGGTTTTCTCCACAACCTTTTACATTGCCTACCTTTTGGTGTTGATGCAAGGATTTTCCCGAGAAAACCTTTTTATTCTCTCCTTTGGAGCGATAATTTCGGCAATATTTTGGTATGAAGCAGTCCGCGTGTGGTCTTTACGGCCGTTCTAGCTTTTGGATGAAACCGTACTAGAGATTAGGATAATATAGAGTCTAAGCGTGATGTTTAGTAGGTGATTATCTGATGCAGAAGGAAATTAAGAAACGTGCACAAATTTATGCAGTTGCAGCGGTTCTTTTGGCAATGGTCCTAGGCACACTGTGCTACAATCTCGGAGTAATTCCCCAAGAACATGGTTCGCCTTCTTCTGGCTTCTTAAGGACATTCGCATCTTATGAAGAGCTTAGAAGTTTCTTGGCAGCAAACTCTGGGACTCAAGGACCATTCCCGTTTTTGGGACAATGGGATGTCAGATTCATGGGCCCATTAGTTCAGGGATTTGCGGAAACCGCGGAAAGCTTAAAGATCTATTCAACCACGAACATTCAAGTTGAGGGAGTTGACGAGGCAGACATCGTAAAAACCGACGGAGAACACCTCTATTTAGTGTCAGGCAGCAACGTCTTCATTCTGAAGGCGTATCCAGCGGAAGAAGCTGAAGTGCTTTCAAAGTTAACCTTTAATGACACGTATCTTGTTGGAATCTTTGTGAACATGAATGGTGATAGACTAGCAGTGTTAGGGTGCAGGTACTTGTTTCCTTCTTTGGATTATTATAGAAGCTTTGTTGTGGACGTTAAAACCTTTGTTAACGTCTATGACATTTCAAACAAAACAAACCCCGCCTCTTTGACAAATTTCACGATTAGTGGCAGCTACTTCAGCTCAAGGATGATAGGCGACTATGTCTATTTCGTTGTGAGTCAGCCAGCCTACGTGATTTATGACACGGTTATCCTTCCAAAAATCTACTTAAAAGATGGGATTAAGGAGATAAGAGCTTCTGAAATCCACTACTCCAACATCTCTGATGAATACTATCAATACACGACGATTGTCGCCCTAAACATGCAAGACACCGCGGAAGAACCAACCTATGAGACAATCATGATGGGTGGAACTAGCAGCATGTACGTCTCATTAAACAACATTTACGTAACATTTCCAGAACTAGACGGAAATACAACAATCTATCGACTACGCATAGAAAACAATGTCATTAATCCAGAAGCCAAGGGCACGGTTCAGGGACGCGAACTCAACCAATTTTCAATGGACGAATACGATAACCACTTTAGAATAGCGACAACGAAGTGGGTAAACGGAACACCTCAAAACAATCTGTACATACTAGACACGAACCTGAGTCTAGTGGGAAGACTAGAAGACTTTGCACCTCCAGGCGAAACAATGGATTCAGCAAGATTTATTGGAAATCGCTGCTACCTTTCAACGTCAACTCCGCGAAAGGACCCGTTCTTTGTAATAGATGTCGAAAATGCCAGTGAGCCAAAAATTCTAGGTAACCTATCAATTCCTGGGTTCACGCGATATCTACATCCATACGATGAAGATCATGTAATAGGCATAGGAATTGATGGGGGCAATGTGAAAATAACACTCTTCGATGTCAGTGATGTTAGTGCTCCAATAAACATGAGCGAGTACAAGATTGAAAGCGCCTGGTCAAACACGCCAGCTTTGACACAGCATAAGGCGTTTCTCTTTGACGAGCTCAAAGATTTGTTGGCGATTCCCGTTGAAATACAATATTATGGTTTAGACAAATATTCTCTGTGGCAAGGCGTCTACGTTTTTAACATAACCCTAATCGATGGGCTCATCTTAAGGGGCAACGTTACCCACCAAGAGAGTACCGAGTATTGGGACTACGGGTGTTGGGTGGAGAGGGCGCTTTACATCGAAAACGTGCTTTACACGGTGTCTGCAAAGAAGGTGAAAATGAACAGCTTGGAAGACCTAGGAGAAATAAACGAGGTCCAGCTTTCCTAAAATCACCTTTTTTCTATGCACATTTCTTCAATTGATGGTCATTTTCTCGAATACATGATGATGCTTTATGCATTTAATCTGGTTCCGTGTGAACGGTTACTATTGTTTCTGCAAACTGTTTCTTTATGTTCCTTTCAATTTGTGATGCAATTTTGTGCGCGTCCTTTATTGAAATCTGACTTGTGAAAACACAATCTATGTTTATGTAACTTTTCTTGTCGGCGACGTATGTCAAAATTCTCTTGCATCGTAAAGCTTGTGGAAAACCTTCCAGAGTCTTCCAAATTATTTTCCTTATCTCCTTCTCATCCACTTCTGAACCCTTCTGCACTTTAGCGTTAAAGGGCTCCATGTGCACTGTCACGTTTTCAACTTCGCTTATTCTTCCATTTATCTTGCTTTCAATTTTTTCCGCTATCTCGTGGGCTTCCTGAACCGAAAGTTTGGGGTCTACCCTTGCATGCAACGTTATGTAGAGTTTGCCACTCGTGTAAACTGCTTTTATTCTGTGGGTTTCTTTTACACCTTCGACTTCCGCTGCGAGTTTCTCCACGAGGGTCTCTGTTCGCATCTTCGTTTTCAATGGTTCGACGTGGATTGTGGTTTCCACATTTCCCAAAGAGTCTTTTATGCGCGCCTCAATATTTGAGGCTAAAGTGTGGGCATCTTCGAGGCTCATGTCTTCTGAAACTTTTACAGCGGCTTCAACATAGGTTTTGGCACCCGCCCTTCTAACTCTCAAGTTCTCGCATTTGCACGCTCCCTTTATGCCCAAGATTTCTCTCCTAACCTTCTCTACAACATCCCTTGATATTGCATCACTCAGCTCCATTCCGCTACTCCAAATCAATTTAACACTTAAAGAAGTTAACAAAACGCTCAAGATCAGTGAGGCTATGGAGTCGCCTCGGTAAAATCCTTGAGTTGCAAGTCCAAATCCCAAGAGGGCGATTAATGTTGAACCCAAATCTGCAATGGCGTGGTAGAGTCCTGCCTTCACTGTGGAGCTTTCGCTTTGCACAGCCTTCCTGAATGTTCCAACTCTAAAGAAGTCTATGCAGAAGGTGTAGCCAATCGCCAAAAAGCCAGCGAACTCCAATTCGAGGTTTATGTAAGGTTTATTTGCAATAATTTTCGGAATCGACTCGTACATAACCCATAACGCTATTCCTATCAGCATCATCCCGCCCATCAGCCCGCCTAATGATTCAAATTTCTCGTGTCCATACATGTGCTCCTCATCTGGAGGTTTAAGGGAAGCGCGGGTTGCAATAAAAAGCCCAAATGTCGTTAGGGCATCAAGCAGTGCATGTAGGCCATCACTTAAAATGGCTAGACTGCCCAAGGCTAAGCCTAAAAATGCCTCCACAAAAACTACACTTGATATTGCGATTGTTGAACGTTTGAGTGCCGTCAGTTTGTAATCGTTTTGTAAGGAGTTATGCATCACTATTCGTTTTATATCGCATGAAACGGGGATTTAAGAATTGTGTGTTGGCGCTACACATTTATCTATGGTATTATTCTTTAAAGTCTTTGACCTTAGCGTTAAAAAGGAATAAACATTTAGATTTGGAAACAATGTGAGAGAAATGATGCACATGAGCATTAGCGACATCCTAGACGGAAGGCTGACTGAAAGGGAAGTCGAAATAAAGGGCTGGTTAGTCACAAAACGCTCGAGCGGCGGAGTTCAGTTCCTGATTATTAGAGATGGGTCTGGGATGATCCAGTCTACTGTTCACAAGGACGAAGTTACCGAGAAAGTCTTTGAGGATGCTGATAAGCTAACACAAGAATCATCCATCGTAATCAAAGGCATAGCCAAGGAAGACAAGAGAGCGCCCGGTGGTTACGAAGTCAGGGTTAAGGATTTGGAGATCGTTCATTTAGCAGCACAAGAATATCCTTTAGGTAAGAAAGAGCACGGCATAGATTTCCTTGGGAGCCTTAGGCATTTGTGGATAAGGAGCCCAAGACAGATCGCGATTCTGAAAATAAGAGCTGAAGTCATAAAAGCATGCAAAGATTTCCTTGACGAAAAAGGTTTTACGCTGACAGATTCGCCGATTCTTACTCCTTCTGCCGTCGAGGAGGTAGCAACTCTGTTCGAGACCCCTTATTTTGGCGACAAGGCTTTTCTAACTCAAAGCGGTCAACTTTACGTCGAAGCTACAATCGCTGCCTTCGGCAAAGTTTACTGCTTCGGCCCAACTTTTCGCGCCGAGAGATCGAGGACACCGCGCCACTTAACAGAATTCTGGATGGTCGAACCCGAGATGGCTTTCTTCACTTTCGAGGATAACTTGAAGCTCCAGGAAGAGATGGTGACCTACGTTGTGAAGCGAACCTTGGAAAAAAGAAAAGGAGAGCTGGGATTCTTGAAGAGAGACTTAAAGCCCTTAAAAAAGGTCAAGCCTCCGTTCGATAGAATAAGCTACACTGAAGCTATAGAAATGCTCCAGAAAGCCGGACACAGAATAGAGTGGGGGGAAGATCTGGGAGCGCCGCACGAGAAGTTCATCTCCCTAAAGTTCGAGAAGCCTGTCTTCGTCCATAGGTATCCAACAAAAGCCAGAGCATTCTACATGCAACCAGATCCAGACGACCCTAAAGTTGTGCTTTGCGCTGACCTGATGGCCCCGGAAGGATACGGCGAGATAGTAGGCGGGAGTGAGAGAATTCATGACTTGAAACTACTTGAGCAAAGAATCCAAGAGTTCGGTTTGCCCAAGGAAGCTTACGAGTGGTACTTGGATCTAAGAAGATATGGTTCCGTACCACATTCAGGGTTTGGGCTGGGAATCGAGAGGACTATGATGTGGATCTGCAAGTTAAAGCATATTCGTGAGACGATTCCGTTCCCGAGAACGATGAGGAGGATTAATCCATAACTTAATTGAAGTAAGGCGAAAATGGGTTATCGAGTAACCACTTTCTTGAGTTCTTCGTATGCTTGCCTTGCTTCCTCTACGGAAGCCTCGTCTTCTAGTGTGGTGACATCGCCTATGGGTAGACCAGAAGCCAGCGCCTTCAAAACTCTTCGCATAATTTTACCGCTTCTCGTCTTTGGAAGCTTTGAAACGAAATGTATCTCATCGGGTGTTGCGATAGGCCCGACGGTTTTCCTTAAATGTTCTGTCAAATCCTTTTTAAGCTCGTCGCTTGGGTTATAGTCCTGCCTCAAGATGGCGAAAACTACTATTGCCTCTCCTTTAATTTCGTGGGGCTTGCCAATTACTGCGGCCTCCGCTATTGCTGGATGAGAAACAACCGCGCTTTCCAATTCCATGGTGCCCAATCTGTGGCCTGCAATCTTTAAGACCTCATCTGCTCTGCCTAAAAGCCAGAAGTATCCCTCTTCATCTTTCATGCAGTAGTCTCCAGTATAGTAAATATTTGGAAATCTGGACCAAAAGGCTTGCTTATAACGTTCAGGGTCCTTGTACAGCGTCATTAGCATGCCAGGCCACGGCTTCTTTATGACTAGATAACCCCTCACGCCTGGAGGTACAGGTCTGCCGTTCTCATCCACCACATAGGCATCTACACCTGGTAATGGAAATGTTGCTGATCCAGGTTTCAGCGGAACCAATCCTATGCCAGGTGCCGGTGAGATCATTATGCCTCCTGTTTCTGTCTGCCACCAGGTGTCCACTATTGGACAGCGTTCGCCGCCTATGTTCTTGAAATACCACATCCAAGCTTCTGGATTTATTGGTTCTCCTACGCTCCCCAGAATTGTTAGGCTGCTTAAATCGTGTTTTTTAGGCCACTCTTCTCCATGCCGCATGAACATGCGTATGGCTGTTGGCGACGTGTAAAAGATCGTCACCTTATATTTCTCGATGATTTCCCACCATCTGTCAGGTTTTGGATAGTCGGGTGCTCCTTCATGGACGACTATGGATGCTCCATGCATTAAGGGCGCATAAACAATGGAGCTGTGTCCAGTAACCCATCCCACGTCAGCGGTGCACCAATACACGCTGTCTTCTTTTATGTCAAAGACCCATTGATACATGGAGTTTATGAAGACCATGTAGCCCCCTGTGCTGTGGACTATGCCTTTTGGTTTACCTGTCGTGCCTGATGTGTACAAGATGTAAAGTGGATGAGTGCTTTCGAAAGGCTCTGGAGGAATATTTTCTTCAGCGTCTCTTACGATTTCGTGATACCATAAGTCCCTTCCTTCCTTCATTTTAACCTCTTGACCGGTTCTCTTCGCCACTATCACTTTCTCTATAGAAGGGGTGCTTTCTAAGCCTACGTCTGCCATCTCTTTAAGTGGTAGGGTTTTTCCTCTTCTGAGGCTGCCGTCTGCCGTTATGAGCACTTTCGCTTCCGTGTCGTTAACCCTGTCTGCAAGGGCCATCGAGCTGAATCCAGAAAATATCACCGTATGTATTGCGCCAATTCTGGCTGTCGCTAACATGGCGATGGGCAGCTCAGGTATCATGGGCAAATATATGGCTACTCGGTCTCCATCTCTAACTCCGAGTTTATTAAGCGCTGATGATAAGCGGTTCACTTCTCTGCCAAGTTGCGAGTAACTTAATGTTTTTTCCTCGCCATTTTCTCCTTCCCAGTATATGGCTACCTTGTTTCTTCTCCAGTTTTTCAGGTGTCTGTCCACACATAAATAGGAGGCATTCAGCATTCCGCCGGGGAACCACTTTGCGAATGGTGGGTCCCAGTCGAGCACCCTATCCCACGTTCTGAACCACTCAAGTTTTCTTGCTTCCTGCTCCCAAAACTCTTCTATGTCGTCTAGGGACTTTATGTATATGTCCATGTACCTTTTTATTGGCCAGTATTTCAGTTCAACCGGAAGGGATTCCATTTGCATATCGTTAATCTTCCAAACGTGTTTTTGCGACTTAAAAGGCTCTGGTTATATATGTTTTTTGGAGCTTTAAGCGAAAAATTGTTGGTTGCGTTCTGCAGGTTTCAGGCTTTTTATAAAAATGGTTTGAATATGGGTTTTTCTAGCTATCTTCGTCTTTTGCTTGCAATGTATTTGCCTATTTCCAATGAACCGAAAGTTATCGTCGTGAAAAGTATTGCGAATGCCCAGTCAAGGGGTTCAGGCGAGCTTACATCGAACAACGTTTGGACACTTGGCGTGTAGAGCACTATAAGCTGAAGTCCAAGCGATGATAGTATTGCGTACCATAAGAATTTGTTCTTGAATACGCCTACTTTAAACACTGGATATTTTAGTGAACGAGCAGATACAGCGTTAGCCAACTCCATCAAAATCATGGCTGTTAGCAGTTGTGTTCTTGCTTCGGTTAGCTGATATGGGCCTTCCCAAGGTTTGTAATAGAAGTATCCAAACAAAAGTAAAACGGTCATTATTGCTGGCACTGTGATTAAATAGACTTTAACGTCGCGTGTAAATACGCTTTCTTTCGGGTCTCTCGGTTTCCTTTCCATCAAATCCGGATCGCCTGGATCAACTCCCAAAGCTATAGCTGGCAAACCATCCGTTGTCAGGTTTACCCATAGGAGTTGTATTGCTGTTAGAGACACCGTGGCCGGACCAATTGTTGATGCGCTTGCGCCTGGTGAAAACGCGGCTGCCAGATATGGAACTGAAACCATAGTTATGAACATCACAAGAATTTCCATGATGTTGCATCGCAGCAGATACGTCAAATACTTTTTGATGTTATCATATATTTCACGTCCTTCCTTAACAGCCTTCACGATTGAAGCAAAGTTGTCATCTGTCAAAACCATGTCTGAAGCTTCTTTAGTAACTTCTGTGCCTGTGATTCCCATCGAAACACCTATGTCTGACCTTTTAAGTGCTGGTGCGTCATTAACTCC
>Ga0315308_1000177_pt1 | contig 34596 bp, 34 predicted proteins | sample TDP3_MG_FD_203078 | JGI IMG/M metagenome (GOLD analysis project Ga0315308, IMG submission 203078) | Freshwater sediment microbial communities from Lake Towuti, South Sulawesi, Indonesia - TDP3 | ecosystem: Environmental > Aquatic > Freshwater > Lake > Sediment | place: Indonesia: South Sulawesi...
CCCATCCAGTTTAAGTTCTTCCACCAACCTATAACCGGGTAGGGAGCCTATGGAAGCCATACTTGGTTGAATAAGCTCTATGGATAGGTTTTCGGGGAATAGGATCTCTTGTTCCGTGGCGCTGAAGACTTCAGCGGCGTCAGAAGGTGGGTATCGCGTATTAGCGTAGGTATCAGGGTTATAAACGCAGTATAGGGGACCGGCGATTAACATCCCCCCTTTAGAAACCCATGATTTAAAGCTTGGTGAAAGCCCACGCCGATCGATGAACTGGTGAGGAGCTATGACCATTCTCAGGTTGTTGGGAACACGCCCCTCAGCGACTTCACGGGCGTTCAGTACCTCAACGGCGTATCCTCCATCGAGTAGAGCCCTATAGTATCCTAAAAAGTTCTCCCAGCCAACCCAAGCACCGGGTTTACGTGGGCCTTGGCTTAACTGCTCGAACATGATGCTGTGGGAGTCCCAGACTAGGCCTACACGCGGATCCTCAAGCTTCATGCCGTCGAAAACTTCGCGGTGCCGTTGAAGCATGGATGTAACCTGCTTCACTGTTTCAGTCCGAGAGGTCAGCTCACCGTTAAGCCCTGTTAACCCGAAGTTCGGCGACTCTTGACCGAAGATTTCGGGACGCCACTGCCAGTAGATACTGGCTTCAGCGCCTAGACTCATGGCTAGAATTTGGAAGCTTCTGAGAAATCCATCTGAACGCAGGCGGGCAGGGATCCCGGACCACGTAAGTCCACCCGTTTGCTCTGAAAGCCACCAAGGTCTCCCCTTGGAAGCCCAGGCTGTGGCGTTCATCGTGAGGTGTGCTGCGACCAGGTCAACGTCGTAACAGCTGGTACCCCACTTATCGATGCTTTCGCTGAGAAGCCAAGGATCAACCTCAGGGTTTACAAGTGACACCGAGCCCCCGAAGTGGGAGAAAACAGGGTGTATCCTATCAACGCTACGTACCGTTTCAGCACGCCAACGCATTAACTCAGCCCTTGACCATTGCTCAAACTCGTATCTGTCAAACATGTCCGCGTACACTCCGTTTTTAGGCAACCTCACCTCGGCGAACGAAGCATAGCTTCGCTGCCAAACCTTATTCAAAACATCTACGCTTACATACTTCCGTTCAAGCCATTTCTGAAACAGCCTCGTAGTGTGTTCACAGAAGCATTCACGCATCCATATCTCGTTCCATAAGTCGTAGCCGTAGAGCGCTGATGCATTAAGATAACGTTCAGCCGTCTTCCGCATAAATTCCTCAGCCGCCATCCTAGCTTCAGGTGTGTGGAAACAAGGTCCTGGTGCACCGCCTATAGATTGAGCGGCGTGGGCGCTGAACTCAACCCTAAATCCCTTAACGTCAAGATACAATGCCTGAGGGTATTTATCTTGGAACCAGTAAGGTGTTCCATCACACATGAGTTGAATAAAGACCTTCAAACCATGCCTCTCCGTAAGCTCGATGAGACGGTCGTATTCATCCCAGACCCAAACCCCCTCCCTTGGGTTAACTCTAGACCAGTAAAGCCAAGTACGGATGATCTCCATCCCAAGTTCCTTAATGTTCTTCAAATCCCTGTTCCAGTCGCCTGAAGGAGGGTTGGGCGGTCGGTAATATTGCGTTCCCAAAAACATTTTTACAGCACACAACCTCATACAAGGAAATATCGTTAAATTTTTAAACTTTACTTGATCCTTGTTTCACTAGATGGCTAAGCACTGGTGCGGTTTGAAACCTAAGTGAAATGAAGGTTGATCCTGCTTAAAAGCTTAAAATTAGGGGGTAATTACTAGGTAATTACTGAGGTGGCGTGGAAGTGCGGGAGATCGAGGAATTAAGCAGCATCTTCAACCAAGTTATATCCCTAGCGCGGATCATGCTAGGCGCTAAAGGCTACGTTTTCTCCGTGAACTTAGACCTCCTAGAACGGGGGTTAACCTTTAAGGTTTTAAACAAGAAAGCGGGGGAGAATCCAGCTAAGCCAGCCGTCTTCACGACATCAGTACGCCCTGTGGGAAAAAGCCCTTATGCTACAACGATCCCCGTTGAGGTTGCTGAAGCCTTAAGGCTTAAACCCGGTGATAAAGTGTCATGGTTCCCCATGAACGGTGGGGTATATATCAGTAAAGCCGCTGAAAAGTAGTCAGTGTTTAGTTTCACACGCCGCCTTATACTCCACCCATATAGGTTTATCGTCGAAGACCTCTTGAAACCTCCAACCCCTACCCTTACCCATGAACTTAACGGCTATAAACGTACGGGTCTTGGCTACAGCTTCAAAGGACCTCTTCCACTCAACGAGGGGGATTAAGTACTTCTTCGAAATATAGTACCGTGAAAGGCTTGTACTCTTCACCTGAAAACCGAGGAAGCCTTTGTCCTTTTTACACGCGATCACGTCGGGAAGGGGTACGCTTACGGCGCTTAAGGGAATCCGTGAGGCCCAGTAGCCCCTCCGCTTAAGTAAATCGACAAGCTGTCTTTCAGCATCGTAACCCCGGCGTTTAACGTGTTTAAACCGTAAAACGTTAAACTGTTTTTTCCCCGCATAGCTTTCGTAACCCATCTTCCCAACGCCGTAGCCTATCCTAGTCATTAATAACTTTCCCAGTTAGAAGGGGATAGCCTCCCCGCGTCTCAACTCTACCTCCCGTAAAACACGTTCAACCCGCAGCTTTCCCTCCTCCTCCGCACCGGAAACCCCTCGCTCAACAACCTCGTGAACCCACTGGCTGACGCTTCGCACACGCTTAATCCACGTCCTCCCACGCTCAGTTTCACGTATAACCAAGCCGTAGCGTTCCATGCGCTTAAGGTTCTTATAGACACTGCTTGGAGCCATACCTGAAAGCCTTACGATATCGTCGAGACGAAACCTATCCCCCAACCACTTGTAGATTGGTATGATCCTTTCATCGATGCGGTAGTCCAATCTCAACCTCACCTTCACACAACGTGAAACCTCATTCACAAACCCGTGTTTAAAGCGTTATATATTTTACGCTTCGGGAAGGTAACTCTTCGAAACGGGTTTTTACACCGTATACCCTCAGCGTAGGACACCGTATACTACTGATACCTCATAGATAATAGGTCTCAGAAATCCTTTTACGAAACGTGAAACCTAAGGCTAATTACCAACTTCGCCCCTTCATCTCTCAGGGATGAAGGTGAAGCCGTTACAAGTTGATTTGGCTAGTCTGATCGACTATACGCTTCTTAAACCCGAGGCTACGAAGGCTGATATTGAGAAGCTATGCCGTGAAGCCTTAACACATCGCTTTAAAACCGTCTGCGTTAACCCAACCCATGTTTCGCAGGCATATAGTATGCTGATAGGCTCTGATGTTGGAGTTGACACCGTGGTCGGCTTCCCCCTAGGTGCTAACAAGACGGTTGTCAAGGTCTTTGAAGCCTTGGAAGCGATTAAAGACGGAGCTTTAGAGGTAGACATGGTTATCAATGTTGGAGCCATGAAAGCCAATGAGTACGAGTTTGTCGGGTTTGACATAAACTCGGTCGTTGAAGCTGTGCACAGAGCTAAGGCAGGGGTTTTAGTGAAGGTAATCATTGAAACCGGTTATTTAACGGATGAGGAGAAAGTTAAAGCCTGTAAGATTGTTGAGGCTGCTGGCGCGGACTTTGTTAAGACGTGCACAGGCTTCAGTTCAGGACGGGCGACGGTAAACGATGTTAGGTTGATGCGGGAAACAGTAGGCGAACGGATCGGGGTTAAGGCTTCGGGTGGCATTCGCACACGGGCTGAGGCTTTATCGATGGTCGAGGCTGGTGCGAGTAGGCTTGGCACAAGCGCCGGTGTCACCATCATCGAGGGTGAATAACGATGAACCTATATGCTTGAACACCTATTTTCACAAGCGTGCAAGGGGCCTCTATGCCGATCCCTGCTATGATCGATAAGGCTGAGAAGCTTCTTAAACAGCGTAGGATCACGGCACTCGACGATAGCAGGTACAACGTCGTCGGGGACCATGGAACTTACCTCGTGCAGGTTCACCCTGATGGTAAGCTCGGTTGTAGCTGCCCAGGTTTCCAATCTAAGAAAAAATGCTCCCATGTAGCCGCCGTGATCATCTTAAGGGAGGTCTGGGGAAGAAAGTGAACTGTAAACCCTCAGCCTCGTCTTACTACGCCTTCTCGGCATTCCGCATCGTTCAAAACTATTACAGGTATTATCCATCGTATCGCTGAAAACTCTTATAACAAGTTCTCATCTAACTTCATCACATTGACTTCAACTTGAAAACACAAAATCTATCAATGCCGTCGCATGTAAGGATTTACCATAGCTACTAGGCTGAGGGTTTAGGATGGAACTGCGATGGGATCCTATCCTGAAAGAGTGGATCATTGTATCCGGTGTGCGGAAGAAACGTCCTGTTTACCCTGAAGGTTTCTGCCCTTTCTGCCCTGGGTCAGAAGAGGTGCCGCTTAGCGGATGGAAGGTGTTAAGCATACCAAATAAGTATCCGAGCCTCATGCTCAACCCTCCTCCACCGGATGTCAAAAAGGATTCCCTGTACCGTAGTAGAAAGGCTGAAGGGTTCTGTGAAATCGTCGTGTACACTCCAGAGCATAAAACCAGCTTAGCACAACTAGATGAAGCGCATATCGGCTTGTTAATCGATTTATGGACTACACGCTACAGGGATCTTGGGTGTAAAGAGGGGGTTAAATACGTTTTCATCTTTGAGAATAAGGGACGTGAGGTAGGAGTTACCTTAGACCACCCCCATGGGCAAATCTACGCTTTCCCCTTCATCCCTCCAAGGATTAGGCAGGAGCTTGCTTCGAGCAGGGAGTACTGGAAGCGGAGGGGTTTATGCCTTTTCTGCCGCGTGATCGAAATGGAGAGAGACGAGAGAAACAGAGTAGTCGCTGAGAACAGGGATTTCATATGCTTCCTACCGTTTTACGCCCGTTGGCCTTACGGGGTTCACATCTACCCGAAGAGGCATGTCCAAAGCCTCCTCGGTTTATCCGATGGTGAGAAGAAAAGCTTCGCTGAGCTATTAAAGGAGGTTCTTAACAGGTTCAATAAGCTATTCAACAACGATTTCCCATATATGATGGTTTTACACCAGGAGCCTACGGATGGTAAAGGCTACCCTTACTACCACTTTCACGTAGAATTCTATCCGCCTTACCGTGAAAAAGGGAAGCTGAAGTTTTTCGCGAGCGTTGAAACGGGCACCGGAACCGTAACGTTCGATTATAGACCAGAAGATAAAGCCTATGAGCTACGTGGATGATAAACTTCAAGAAGACAACCCCGTATTCAGAGGCTATATTACGGTAAGGGGGGATTAGGCGTTATGAACTTGACAAATTGGGTTGAGGAATACCATAAACTCGGCGCAGGTCCATGGACAGTAGCCTCAGCGCCGGGGAGGGTGGACTTTCTTAATACGCATCAAGACTATAAAGGATTACCCGTTATCCCCGTAGCCATCAATTTACATACCTACGTATTTGGAAAGCTTTGGACACGAGATGTCTTCAGGGTAAGGTCCTTAGACCTGGAGGCGCTTGGTGAAGAGGCTACGGATACGTTTCCTATAATTGGAGGACCTGTTCAAGAGCGGGGTTGGTTTGGTAACTATCTCCGTGGAGTGGTAAATGTTTTACACAAGCGAGGTTTAGCTCCTAGGCTTAAGGGAATTGATGTAATTATCAAAAGTGATATTCCCATAGGTTCAGGGCTTGCCAGCAGCGCGGCGCTTGAGGTAGCCTTCGCTTTACTTCTAAACCATGTGTTTAACCTCGGCTACGACGCGAAGAATCTGGCTGAAATCGCGTATCACGCTGAAACCCAGGAGGTTGGTGTACCCTGTGGACGCCTTGACCAATACGGCGTAGCTTTCGGCGGGATCGTGAAGCTTGAATGCAGGCCACCCTACAACGTGGAACCCCTTCCATTCACAGACCTAACCTTCGCCATCATAGACTCTGGAATAAGGCATTCAACAGGGGGCATTCACCCGTTTAGACAGGATGACATAAACAGGGGACTGATGGCGTTGATGGAGAGTAAGGCTGTTCCACGAGGTCTAAAAGCTCGGCTCGGCTATAGGTACGACCAGCCTCTATGGGAAAAAGTATCAGAGCAGGATGTATCACCCTACTTATCAACAATGGATGAGAGGTCTGCAAAGAGGATCCTCTTCACGCTTAAGATGCATGAGTCAACGGAGACAGCGCTTGATTTGCTAAGGCTTAAAACACCGCGAAGGGAGAGAGTCGTGAATACCCTAGGTGAGAAGGTATGGGAAGCCATCATGACCAAACCAGAAAATAAACGTGTCTACTGGGCACTAGGTGAGGTTATGAATTGGCAACATATACTCCTAAGGGATTTCTACGATGTCAGTCTACCAGAACTAGAGAGGATCCGTGAAGCCGCGATTGAAGCGGGTGCCTACGGGGTAAAGATCTCTGGAGCAGGAATGGGTGGAAGCCTCATCGCCCTTGTGAACAATCCCGAGGCCGGATATAAAATATTGGAGGACGCTTCAGCTACTGGAGCCAAGCGGGGATGGGTTTCAGGCGTTGGAAAAGGGGCTTCTATAATTCACACTTAACAGCCCCACTGTTTTACCTTATCTAAAACCAGGTGAGACCTCAATCCGCTTTACTGAATAAATGATAGACACGGTCATCATGTCAGCTCTGTGAGTTCAAAGTTTTATTTTTATCACTTAAGTTGTTGAGGTAGCTCCCAAAATCTTCATACTGATGAATTTTCTCGATTGCGAGTTTTTGGAAAAGCTTAAGAACGAATGAAGGGATAATGCATTCAGGGATTAATATGAAAAAGACAAGTGTATTGGCTATGTCGATTACCGTCGTCATTCTATTCTCCTTCCTCTTGAGCGGAATCACTCCCGTAAAGGCAGAGGTTTATGAAACCGAGATCGTTATCATATCCCCTCATGCGAAGGGTATTCTCGACGCCTACAAGAACGCCTTTGAAGCCTACGCGAAGGCTGTGCTAAACGTATCCATCACTCTAACTACCAGCTACTATTCGAGTGAAGACTGCTATAGGCAGGCGAAGGAGTGGGCTGGGCGTCCTAGAGCCGATGTATGGTGGGGTGGCGGCATCGACCTCTTTTCAAAGGCTGCTCAGGAAGGCCTTCTTATGGGTCACAAAGCAAAGGACTGGGCTCGAATACCTGATACATGGTTTGGTATACCAGCGAAGGATGTGAATGGTTACTGGACCGGCTACGCCCTTTCAGGCTTTGGGTTCGCCTATCACACTGAATATCTCCGAAGGTACAATTTACCCGCGCCACAGAACTGGACTGACCTTCTAAACCCAATTTACAGGGGTCATGTAGTCATGTGTACACCTAGAAGATCTAGTTCCACCCACACGATGGCTGAAATCATCCTTCAAGGAATGGGAACGACGAATGGTTGGGGATACCTAAGACGGATGGCTGTAAACGTTGGGCTTTACACGGATAGAAGCCACACAGTAATTATAGATGTAAACAGTGGTGAGCACGGAATAGGTCTTGTCGTCGACTACTATGGCTTCGAATCGGCTGCCGCAGGTCTTAACGTGAGTTTTACCTATCCGAAAGACTACTCCTTCATGAACCCAGACTCCATAGCCATCCTCGCCGGGGCTCCGCATACGCAGACCGCTAAGGCTTTTATCGACTACGTTTTAAGCGAAGAAGGTCAGAAGTTGAGTATGGGAATTGAGCAAAGGGGGTTCAAGTCGTCAAGCCCGCGGTTTACGATTAGACCTGACATTCCCATACCCACATACTTGCCAAACATCACAGGACTGCGGCAGATTAGCTACAACAACACGCTTGCGCAGCAAAGATGGAATGATGTGAACACCATCTACGAGGATACTATAGAGAAACAGCAAAGCACGCTTAAATCATCTTGGATAACTATAGAAACAGCGGAAACGTATATCATATCCTTATATGTTAAAGGCTATGATGTAACGGCTGGAATTAACGAAGTGAATTCAGCGAAGAGTACCTTCGACGCTGGGAACTACACGTTGGCTTCCACGATAGCGAAGGGCGCAGGTGATAAGGTCTACGAAGCCAAAATAGCGGCTATGCAAGCTCAATTAACAGCCTTAACGAATCAGGTGAAATCGCTAGAAGCCACGAGTACATCTTACCTCATCATCGCCGTTGTACTAGCCCCTATCTGCCTCATCGCCGGCTTCGTCTTGGGAAGAAGGAAGAAGGCAACAGCGTAGAGCCCAGCGCAGCTCTTAAATCCCCTCATTTTTTCAGGAAAGGCATGTTAGGTGATAGACTATGGGGCGAACGACAAGGAGGATAGCAGATACTTTGAGTGGTTCCATTACATCCATTGGGCTTTTCACCATTTACGCTACCTTAGCCGTTTTCATAGTCATCCCTGTCGCCTTAGTTTTTTACGAGAGCTTCACGGGTTCCGAAGGCTTCACGTTAAAATATTATACAGCTTTCTTCGAGGATGCATACCTTATGAGGTCTTTTATTAACAGCGTTTTGGTAGCTGTCGCAACCGTTGCTACAACATCCATCATTGGGGTTACGATGGCTTACATCCTCGTAAGGTACAACCTTGCCTGGAAAAACCTCTTATACACTTTAGCGACGCTGCCGTTAATTATGCCACCCTTCGTGGGCGCTCTCGCTTTCAAGTTCCTCTTCGGTAGGCATGGCACATTCAACCTTATCCTGATGGATTGGGGGTTGATAAAGGAGCCTATAAACTTCATCTACGGGCTTCACGGAGTTGTTTTCATAACAACGCTCCATCTTTTCCCCTTGATTATGTTAAATGTTATGGCTTCACTAAGTAAAGTGGATCCCTCGATGGAAGAGATGGCGCAGAACCTCGGCGCCAAAGGTTTTCGCCTTTTTAGAACGATCACGTTGCCTTTGATATTGCCGGGGTTCGCTGCCGGAGCACTCCTTGTTCTACTCTGGAGTTTCTCAGATTTAGGTACCCCGCTTGTCATAGGACAGTATGACCTCTTGGCGCCGCAAGCCTTCTTCTACGTTAGAGAGATTATCGATGAAGACCGTATCCGTATAGGTATCGTTATGTGTGTCGTGATGGTTGCGTTATCGACCTTGGCTTTGGCGGCTATGCGAAAGTATGTGAGTTTAAGGCAGTATGCCACTCAAGGTGTTGGTGTTACACCTAAGGCATTCTTCAGGCATGTAGGTCGCGTTAAGAAATCCTTAGCTTACGTCTTTTGTGGAATAGTTTTAGGGATGTCACTTCTACCACACGTAGGCATTCTTCTAGGCTCCCTCGGAACAGTATGGAGCTTCACACCATTCCCATCCGGGTACACTCTAATCCACTTCAAGTCTGTGCTTATTGACACACCTATGTTCCTCAGGAACAGCCTCCAATATTCAATCATCGCTACGCTCTTGGACCTATTGCTGGGAGCCGTCATCGCGTACTTGCTCATCAGGAGGCAGTTCCTCGGAAAAAACCTCCTTGACGCCATGGTAATGCTGCCCTTCACCCTTCCAGGGATAGTGATCGCTATAGGGTACTTAAGGGCCTTCCGAAACCCCATACCCTTCACGGGCTTCGACCTACTTTCAACATGGATGATCATCGTCATCGCCTTAACCATGAGGAGGCTACCATACACAGTCCGGGCATCCTTCGCTGTTCTACAGCAGGTACATGTATCCCTTGAGGAGGCCTCCCTTAATCTAGGCGCTGGAAGGCTGCGTACTTTCATGAAAATCACGTTGCCCCTCATGGTAAACGGGTTAATTTCAGGTGGAATCCTTGCATTCGTTAACTCAATCACAGAGCTCTCAACCTCATGGCTTCTCAGCCTACCTGGAAGGGGTTGGGAGCCTATGACGGTTGGTATAATGATCTATTCTCAAACAGGTATATTCGGTCAATCAGCGGCTATGGGTATGATCCTGATTATCATCGTCGCAGTCGGCATGGCTGTTGTCAATGAGCTTATGAGTGTTAGAGCTGGCGCAGTTTTTAGCGCATAGGATAATATGTCAGCGCGTTAGCCAGGTACTCTCACAACAATTTCCTCGCATTGCATATCTCGAAAATGAGTTTATCTATGGCTTGACCCCTACCTTCACATCCTCTAGTCCATGTACAATCCTCAGGCTGTCCAGTGGAATGACTACTAGAGCCTCTTCCCCCTCTTCGATAACTGGTTTATCCTTGGGGTTGTGGACGTCAACCTTTAGAATTCCACTTTCTACCTCGTCTAAGCCAACCTCGTAACGAACTGCGTTTCCAAGATAGGATACGACCTTTACACGCCCTTTATAAGTGTTAGGAGCATCGGTTTTAACTTGTGGTGGATGAATTTGAATGGTTTCAGGTCTAACAGCAAGGAGTACGTCAACGCCTAATTTTTCACCTTGCTCCATCGTGTGCTGGGCGCGTAAAACACCACCGTTTCTAAGGTTCACGGTGGCTATCCCCTTTTCAGCATCTATTTCCACGAGTTTACCTTTGAAGAAGTTTACTACCCCTATGAAGTCTGTGACAAAATAATTTAAAGGGTTCTCGTATATCTCCTTAGGTATCCCAACCTGTTGGACCGAACCTTGGTTCATGACAGCCACTCGATCAGATATGGAAAGCGCTTCCTCTTGGTCATGGGTTACATAGATCGACGTGATCCCAAGTCTTTTCTGAAGCTTCCGAATCTCAGTTCTTGTTTGAACCCTTAGCTTCGCATCGAGGTTGCTGAGGGGTTCGTCAAGTAGCAGAACCTCAGGCTCGATTACAAGGGCCCTAGCTAACGCTACACGTTGCTGCTGACCGCCGCTTAACTCTGCCGGTACCCGTTTTTCAACACCACTTAGGCCTACGATTTCAAGGGTCTCTTTAACCCTACGCTCAACCTCTTTCCGCGAAACCTTCCGAAGCTTTAACCCGTAGGCTACGTTTTCATGAACACTCATGTGTGGCCAAAGAGCGTAGGTTTGGAAAACCATCCCCGTGTTACGTTCATAGGGAGGTAGATATGTAACATCCTTATCTCCGAAGTATATAATACCTTGATCTGGTTTAACGAAACCAGCGATGATTCGGAGAATCGTGGTCTTCCCACAACCTGAAGGCCCGAGTAGCGTATAGAATTCACCGTCCTCAACCTTTAAGTCTACGTGGTTCACAGCCACAGTTTCACCATAACGTTTCACAACATCTTTTAACCGAACTTCTACCATCCGTGCCACTCCGCTGAAGGTCTTTAAAATACATTTTTATATCCATAATATAAGGAAAGACCCTAACATACCATAGTGTACGGCATCCGTCATGGATGGAACTATAAGGTCAGGGATAACCATAACCACATAGGAACTGAGTACTTCTCCGCCGAAACCACATTCCAACAAAGGAGGATTATTTTTATTACTCAGTAGGTTATCACGTTACGTCGAGTAGGAAACACAATGTAGCAGTGAGTACAATTTACTGATTTCTAGGTGAAGTCATGGCTATCGGAGTCGTTAGTATCATGGTTAAGTGGTAATATAAGAGAGGAAACCTAAGGAGGGTCAACATTCTTACAAAATTCAAGGTATTAATACATTATTGTCATTAAAGTTTTCGAAGAGAACCCTTATCTCCTCTACGACAACCCTAGGATTGTGGGAAAAGAGGGAATGAAGCCTCAGGAGATCACGGCCACAGTTCTATGCGGAGCCCTCTACGCAGCTTTAGGCTACCTCACCTACGGAGGTGTATTTGCCCCAGTAATCGGAGTTGTAAGGTTCTGGCCCGTAGTAATCATTCCCAGCGTTTTCGCCGTGCTTTTCGGTCCAATGGTAGGCGCCACAGGCGCAGCGATCGGAATCTTCATCAGCGACATCCTCATTCACGGAGACCCCCTACTCAGCTTAACCGTGGGCGTAACATCAAACTTCATAGGCTTCTACATCTTAGGTTATCTCGCCCGAAGGAACATCGGCTGGAGGTCTGTGGGTGTTTTTCTCCTGTCAGGAATATCCATGGCTGGCTTAGTCCTCTACCTCCAGTTTTCAAGTTTGATGACGACCGCAGTCGGCGGTGACCCAACCATCGCCGCCCTAACCTCAATGCTTTGCCTAGGCGTCGATGTCGCGAGCATGCTTATCGTCGTCTTAATCAGCTATTTTTGGCCGGAGTGGAGAAGCTTCGGCATCGCGGCTGTTGTTGGACTCAGTATCGGAAGCACGATTGTAGGCTTCGGTATATGGGGATACAGCCAATTCTTTATCCTCCCCCTCGGTTGGGGGACTAAGTACCCCTTATATGTAGGGCTCGGCTTGTTAACCTGGACCTTCTCCAGCGAAATACCCTTCATGGTCATGCTCGTGCCGCCGATTCTTAAAGCGACTTTTCATATGGTACCTCGGTTAACTCCACCACATATAGTTAAGAAGAGTCGCTGACGCTAGAAACCGTTTTTAGGCTGCAACTCAATAGAAACGATCGGTGACCTAAGTGATCATCGGGATAGATGTCGGTGGGAGCTCAACGAAGGCTGTGGCCCTCCAAGGCGACCAAGTCGTTAAGCTCACTTTGATCCAGACAACCGACCCCTTGGCGGCGGCTTCAGGGGTCCTAGGAAAACTCCTCACGGAAGCGGGGAGAAACCTTAGGGAAGTTGAGGTGCTGGCGGTTTCAGGTGGTGGCGCGCGTTGTATTGGAGCCCAGCTCCTCGATATCCCAGTGAGGAAAGTTGACGAGATCGCGGCTATAGGCCTCGGTGGTTTAGCACTAACGGGGAAAGCCCAAGCCTTGGTCGTTAGCATGGGCACTGGAACCGCTCTCGTAGCTGTTTACGACTGTGGTAAGAAGATTGTGCACGTAGGTGGAACCGGTGTGGGGGGAGGGACACTACAAGGGCTTTCACGGTGTCTCTTAAGGAAATACAGCTTTGAGGCTTTAGAGAAAATGGCTGAGGTAGGAGATGCGCGTAAGGTGGATCTCACTGTATCTGACATCGCCGGTGGACCAGTAGGCGTGGTTCCAGCTGAAGCTACGGCTTCAAACTTCGGTAAGGTCAGTGATGATGCGGGTGAGAATGACATCGCAGCGGCAATAGTCAACCTCGTCGGTCAAGTCATAGGTATGGTTTCAGTCTTCGCCGCGAAGGCATACAGCCTTGAAAACGACGTTGTCCTCGTTGGGAAACTCGCTAACTCACGTAGAGTTATTGAAGCTATCATAAGGGTCTATGACATGTTTCACATCAAGGTTGTGGTCCCTGAAAACTGCGATTTCTGCACAGCGCTTGGCGCGGCTATGCGGGTTCAAGCAAAACCGTAAAACCATACTGGGTATGAGTTGTGGTAGCTTGGAGGAGTTTAAACTCGTGGCCGTTGGGGGTACCTTCGACCTTCTCCATAAAGGACATAGAGAGCTCATCCTAACAGCGCTCAAAGCTGGAGAGAAGGTCCTTATAGGACTGACTACGGATACTCTTGTGCATAAGCTTCATAAACCCCACAGGGTTAAGGGGTTTGATGAGCGTAGAAAGGATTTATTCAAGTTCCTTGAAGACGTAAACGCCTCTTTGAGAGCTGAGATTATCCCCTTGAACGATCCTTATGGTCCAACGGTTACAAACGGGAACATCGAAGCCCTCGTTGTAAGCTCGGAAACCGTGGGTAAGGCTAGTAAAATCAACGCGTTGAGAAGGGAGCGTGGCTATAAGCTGTTAAAGGTCATCGTCGTTCCATGGGTTACTGCTGAAGATGGAAAGCCCATTTCGACAACGAGGATCAGGATCGGACGCATCGACGGTGAAGGAAGGGTTATAACCCCATCCTGTTAAGTGATGGATGTAAGTTTCAAAGAGGAGGGGATGCGAATTTACGACCTTGTCATCGTCGGCGCTGGAACTGGAGGCTGCCTCACAGCTAAAACAGCTGCAAAACAAGGGTTAAAGGTTTGCCTTATAGACGCTAAAGACACCGCGACCGTGGGGGAAAAAGCCTGCGGAGACGCTGTGGGGAAACACCACTTCGATAACCTCGGGTTGACCTATCCGAAGGGCGGCGAACTCGCTTGGGAGCTGAAGGGTTCAAGAGTTTTCTCGCCAGACCTCCAAACCGTGTTCAAGATCGAGGGATTGGGAGCCTCAGCTTTCATGGTTAACAGACTTATGTTTGGGCAGAGGCTTTTAAGGGAAGCCATGGACGCGGGGGCTGCTTTCTTCGACCGAACTTTAGCCCTTAAACCCATTATCGAGAAGGGGTTTATAAGAGGGGTTTTAGCCCGGAATTCATCGAATGAAAAAACCGCGTTTCACGCCCAAGTCACCGTAGACGCCTCAGGCGTTCAGGCAGTTTTGAGAAAGCAACTACCTGTTAGCTTCGGCGTTGAGGTCCAAGTGAAAGACCGAGATATGGAGCTTGCTTACCGCGAGTTGAGAAAGCTGAAAAATCCCTTGGCAACCCCGGAATACGGAGATATATGCGTTAGTCAGGAGATCGCGCCTGGTGGCTACGCTTGGGTCTTCCCTGAGGGAGACTACATTGTTAACACGGGTTTGGGTGTACAGATGAAGCCAGGGCATCCCCATCCTAGGGAGCAGTTCTACAGATTCCTAAAGCAACATCCGGATCTACAGGACTCCACGATACTCGACGGGCGTGGTGCCTTGGTTCCAACGAGGAGGCCGCTTCTATGCCTTGTAGCCAACGGCTTTATGGCCGTCGGCGACGCCGCCTGTCAGGTTAACCCAATACACGGTGGGGGTATCGGGCCATCGATGACGGCTGGGAAGTTCGCGGCTGAGACGGCTGTAAAGGCAATAGCGGTTGGTGATGTAAGTAGGGAGGGCCTGTGGGGCTACAACATCGCCTACATGCGCGGGTATGGGGCAAAGCAGGCAACTCTCGACATCTTTAGGTCTTTCCTCCAGCGCGCGGGGGATGAGGAGTTACGCTATGGGATGAGCCATTACATAATTAAGGAAGAGGATGTCTTAAGGGCAAGCCTCTATGGGGAGGTTAGGTTGAACATCACTGAGAAGGCGCGGAGGTTCTTTAGAGCCCGTGGTAAGCTTCGCTTCCTCCTTGAACTTAGAAACACGGCTAAACGCATGAGTAGGGTGAAGGCGCACTACTTAAGGTTCCCAGAGCCTACAGGATACTCGGCGTGGCTTAAGGAAAACCTAAGGCTCTTTCGAGTCCTTAGCGATTAACGCTTACGTTAATCGCGACTCATCGCGACTCCGTGTAAACACAGCTTCATGTAACCCCGCTGTTCCCGGCTGAATCTATGCTCTTCACTGGTGCAAAGCTTTACATGTCTTCCAGGTTATCTAGTGGCTGGAGAGGGGCTTGAGCCGGAAGGTGGTTGATGGCAAGGAGAGGCTGATCCAAGCCTACATCAGAGGAGGTATCCTCAAGACCCCAGCCGTGATCGAAGCCTTCAGAAGGACGCCTAGAGAAGGATTCCTACCGCATGACCTTAGGCAGCACGCCTACGTGGACACGCCGCTTCCCGTGGGGTGGGGCCAAACCATATCTGCGCCTCTTAACCAGCCCTTAGGCGACTGGTTAGGTGAAACATGGTCTGTATAATGGATGAGGCCCTAGAGCTTGCACTAGGTCAACGCGTCTTAGAGGTTGGGGCTGGAACAGGGTACCACGCATGCACGATAGCTGAGGTCATCGCCCCTATGGATGCCCAACGTGAAAGATGGGGGCACATCTGGACCGTTGAGTTTGTGCCTCAGCTCGCGGAGTTTGCGAAGAAGAACGTTGAAAGCCTCGGCTACGTCGAGAGAGTTACAGTTGTACAGGGTGACGGCTCCAAAGGCCTTTCAGACTATGCCCCTTACGACCGTATCCTCGTAACAGCTTCAGCCCCAGATGTACCTGAGCCCCTTCTTGAGCAACTGCGCCTTGGAGGAACCCTCCTGATACCTGTTGGTGACATCCACTTTTACCAAGAGCTTATCCGTGTCAGAAAGGCGTTGGACGGGTCGATATCAACAGAAAGCCTTGGAGGCGTCGCCTTTGTCCCCCTACGCGGCGAGAAGGGTTGGAGGTTTCCAGCGCAGGGTTAAGCCTCTACGAACATGTTCAGCGGGGAATCACCATGGCTCTAAGGGCTAAGACGGTCGTCGAGTCTCTTGAGGCCTTTGGACACCTGAACGTCACAGCAACGCATACATCAACCTTCGAGGTCACGAAGGCTTTAACACTCACCCGCCGCGGTAACTGCGTCATAGCCGTCAATGCGACTAAGGGCTTAGAAGCCTTCGATCCTAGATTCAAAGCCATGTTGAAGGATGACTGTGCCACTATCGTGTTTAAACTGTGGGTTGCCGGGAGAAGCTTTACCGCCCATGGTTACGGGTGTAAAGCGTTAATCCTAACTCATCCAACAGACATCGTCTGCAGGAAGAGTGGCTACGTATGTGAAAGAACCCTTATGATAGGTTCAGATAAAGCCGCCAGCGATATCCCAAGGTATATAGTAAGTCTACTACGAGACCCCAAGCATAAAATACGGATTACCTTAAAAGCTAGAGTTGAACGACCTTGAGGCTTTTTTAATGCATGGATACCCGTATTCCTCATAACCATTGTATGAGCTCTATGGATACGCCGTCGGGGTCGAGGAGAAAAGCGTTCATGATCCTCCCAGGCACCACTTCCATCGGGGCTCTTGTAAACGTTAACCCCTTCCCCCTCAACTCCTCATATACCCCGTTGAGGTTTTCAACACGCAGTGTGAAATGGCGTAGTCCAAGGGGGTTTTCTGGTGGACGCAGGAGTTTCCCCTGACCACGGTAATCTAGAAGCTCGACCGTACAGTTACCAGCCTTAAGGAAGACGATGTGGAGGTTAAACGCGGGTACTTCGAATTCCTCAACGATGGGTAACCCTAATTGGTGGTGGTAGAAGCGAATGGATTTAGCGAGGTCGCTTACAGCTATTCCAACATGGTCCATACCACAAATCATCGGAGTCACCCCTGAAACCCGCTCATCCACATCTGGCTTTTATAAATTTTGCTAAACGCCGCTAAACCATTCACGTCTCAGGAACTTAACTAAGCCTTAACCGTATATTTGAAGTGTTAGAGGCTATGGTAAAATCGTTGGCTGGTTTTCTTCAGTGAGAGCGAATGAGTGGGTAAGGCTTAAGTTGCGTTTTCTAAAAGATAAAGGGGAGGCGGTGTGATGAATGCTAGGGAACGCTTTCTTAGTACGCTACATTATCAGAAACCAGACCGGTTGCCCCTATATGAATGGATTGGCTTCTGGAGTGACACTGTTAACCGATGGCATGGGGAAGGTTTACCGATAGGCGTGAATCTCGGGAACATCAACGATTACTTCGGATTCGACAGGCGGGAGCGTGTCCCCGTTGGACTTTGGAGCCCTATACCCGGTTTTAAAACGAGGACAATCGAGGAGAATGAAAGAGTTAAGCTTGAGGTTGCTGAGGCTGGAAGCCTTAGGGCGGTTACGAAGACTTTGAAGACAAGCATGTCTATGCCCCAGTTCCTAGAGTTCCCAGTGAAAAACCGTATGGACTATGAGGAGATGAAGAGACGGCTTGATCCCCATGACCTCCGTAGGTACCCTGATGTTTGGAGTGATGGGACGTATCCTGAAGAGGTTATCAGGTACTACGAGTCTGTTGACTACCCTATTGGAATCGGGATGTACGGCTTCTTCGGCAAGGCTAGGGACTGGATGGGTTTAGAGCGGCTTCTCATAACCTTTTACAAGGACCCAGATTGGGTCCACGATATGTTCAAATTCTTCGCAGACTTTAAGATCGAAGTGGCGCGCAACGCTGTTGAACAGCTTAAAATCGACTACGCAGTCTTCTGGGAAGACATGGCGTATAAAAACGGACCGCACATTTCACCGAGGTTGTTTCAGGAGTTCATGCAGCCATACTATAAGCGGGTAACGGAGTTCCTCAGACGCAACGACGTTGATATCATTATGGTCGACAGCGACGGAGATATCAACCTACTTGCCCCGCTCTTCCTAGAAGCCGGAGTGAACTGTATCTATCCACTTGAAGCTCAAGCGAACGTGGACGGCGTTACCTTAAGGAAACGCCATGGACGTCAGCTCCTCCTCATAGGAAATATCGATAAAAGGGTTCTGCCCATGGGGAAGGAAGCCATAGAGAAGGAGCTTGAAAGGGTACTGCCGTTGATTAAGGAGGGAGGCTACATACCGAGCATCGACCATAACGTGCCCTCAGACGTACCATACGATAACTATCTATACTATGTTAACGCCCTCAAAAGGTATGCTCACGAAGTCTAACCGTTGCCAGACTAGGATACTATAGAAGGGATGTCTTAATATTCGCCATATGGTAGGGTTTACTCTACGGATAATCCTTGGAAATCATGGTTTTCACGTTTTCTTGGACAAACCTCTTATGGAAATGAGAAGAATACTTAATTCCTTAAACGTCATAGCTCTTAACCACGTATCCAAACCAGCAGGTGATTGTATGCCTGATAACGTTAGGGTTGGGTTTGCTAAAATTGGGAACATCGCCTCGGCGCCACTTATCGAGTTTCTCCTCGATGAGAGAGCTGATAGGGAAGACCTTGAAGTGAGGATTATCTCTTCAGGGGCTAAAATGAGTCCTGAACATGCGGTTGAAGTCGCTTCGAAGCTCCTAGAGCTTAAACCAGCTTTCACGGTGACTACAAGTCCAAACGCCTCACTACCCGGACCGGCTAAACTCCGTGAACTCATAGCCAATGGTGGAGTACCACTAATCGTTGTCTCAGATGCACCAACCAGAAAGATCGTAAAAGACTTGGAGGACGCTGGCTTCGGCTACATCATCGTCTTAGCCGACTCTATGCTCGGTGCGCGGAGGGAGTTCCTAGACCCCGTTGAGATGAGCCTTTTCAACACGGACCTAATAAAGGTTCTAGCGGTTACAGGGGTTCTTAACATTCTTCAAACAGAATTGGATAAAGTGATTGATTCCATCAAGAAGGGTGAGAAACCTGTCCTACCGAAGATCGTGGTCGATAAAGACGCAGCCGTGGCAGCGGCAGGATTTGAAAACCCCTACGCCAAGGCAAAGGCCATAGCCGCTTACGAGATAGCGCGACGTGTAGCTGACCTAACAACAGAAGGCTGCTTCATACTCAAGGAATGGGAGAAATACACGCAGGTAGTGGCTGCGGCACATGAAATGATGTTAACAGCTGCTAAATTAGCTGAAGAAGCTAGGGAGATGGAGAAGGCTGGAGACACAGTGTTCAGAAGTCCACACCACCGAGATGGAACTACCTTAAAAAAGCATAAACTCATTGAAAAACCCCAGAAACTCATTTAATGGGTATCTATCAATAACTAGATAAGAACAGTCAATATGAATCTTTTAACACTTGCCTTTATCATTTTTTAACGTATCTTCTCTCATAGCCCAGATCTCTATCTCCATCCTACCTTAACCAGTCTCTTTGGGAAATGAATTAAAGGATGTAGTGGGCACTTCTAGGTACGACCACGGATGAAAAGTCATTGGAGCGCGAAGAGGAGGCTAAGGAAAAACTACGCCGTATCAGCCTCGATTTATAACCTCATGTATTCACTTGAACAGCGAATAAAGTATGAAGCCGCGTTGTCCATGGTGAAGCTTAAGGAGGGTGATATCGTATTGGATAACGGATGTGGCTCGGGGCTTCTAACACAAAGGATTGCAAGTGAAAAGGTTTACGTCGTCGCGGTTGATCTTTGCATGAGCCTCCTTAGAATAGCTGGAAAATCAAAAGTAAGAAAGGTGGATAGGGACTTTATCTGCTGTGACGTTGAAAACCTTCCCTTTCGAAATAGGGTCTTCCATAAAGTCTTTGCCATCACGGTTCTACAGAACCTTCCATGCACAGCTTTATCGTTGAAAGAGATGGTTAGGGTTGGAACGAACGGATGCCGTTTCATCGTCACATTCCTTAAGAGGCGCTTCCCCCTTAAAACCTCGGAAAAACTTCTCCAAAACGCTAGACTTAACGTTCTTGATTTAAAGGATACAACGGATTTGAGGGACTACGTCTTTGTCTGTATTAAAGCTAATGATATGGAAACATCTTAATCTTTTCCACGATATTAGGAGTAAAAGTGTATTGACGTTAAACAGCAAGACATAAATCTTTTAAGCCCCTACCTACCAGAGAAAGCCCATGGAGCCGAGTAAAAAACCTATCAACGTTCTCACAAGATGCAGGAATAACAAGATAAGAGTTAGGCTGAAAAACGAATGTGAATACGTAGGGAAAGTTGTGGTCTCCGATGGCTACATGAACCTTCTCCTAACCGAGGCTGAGGAGCTTAGGGGAAACGAACCTATTGCCAACTACGGAAATGTCTTCATACGCGGCAACAACATCTTATATATCAAAATTGATGGAACATAGATTATTTTTCTAGCTCCCAGTCTTAGAATCAGCAAAATAGTTCATGGTGTATGGACGTAGTAAGCCTCCCTTTAAAAGCAGATATATGGGTTCTTACCAGCATCGAAGGAAGCATTCTGAGATTACTTGTGGTAATTTATTTTTAATAAATATGCAAATCTTTAAATTCTATCCGGCTAACCCTTGCGATGCTGGGTAATAAACAGATTATGCTTGGGTTAGGTGGTTGTATGGAAAGTTTCGTTGTTGAAGAGCTGAAACGTACACCTGTGGGTAGACAGAGGGTGGAGATCGTCGAGAGGAAAACCGGTAGGTAGACCCTTCGGTCCTCAAAGGACTAGGCCACCCTGACTACATGTGCGACTCCATCATGGACGCCGTCTCTGTAGCTCTTAGCCAAGAGTACCTAAAGAGATTCGGGGTTGTAGCTCATCATAACATCGATAAGGCTCTACTGGCTGCTGGTGAAGTTGAGCATAGGTTTGGAGGTGGTGCTGTAAGAAAACCTATGACTCTAATCTTTGGAGACAGAGCAACATTTGAGGTTGAGGGACAGGAGATACCCGTATCCGATATAGCTGTGGAAACAGCGAAGAAATGGTTTAGGGATAATCTCAGGTTTGTTAACCCTGAGGAACATGTGAGGTATCAGGTGGAGCTAAGAAGAGGGGCTGCATCCCTTAGAGATATTTTCAAACGAGGCGGAGATGTCCTCGGCGCAAACGACACATCGGCTGCAGTGGGCTATGCACCTTTCTCAGCTACGGAGAAGACTGTTCTTGAAACTGAGAGATTTCTAAACTCAAGGAGCTTCAAGAAGAGGTTCCCAGAATCGGGTGAGGATGTGAAGGTTATGGGGTTAAGAGAAGGGGAAGAACTTCAGCTTACAGTCTCAATGGCTTTCGTAGACAGGTTTATCGACAGTGAATCTACATACTTCAAGCGTAGAGAAGAGATCGTCGCGGAGATCCTGAACTTCGTTGAGCGGAACAATGACTTCATGAAGGTAACAGTGGACCTTAACACTCTCGACCAAAAGGGTAGGGGGACAGACGGCCTCTACCTCACAGTACTAGGAACAAGCGCCGACGATGCTGACTCAGGTCAGGTAGGTAGGGGTAATAGGGTTAACGGCATCATACCCTTAAATAGGCCTCTAAGCTCAGAAGCCGCTGCTGGAAAAAACCCCGTCTCTCACATAGGGAAGATCTACAACGTCCTAACCCATAGAATAGCGGAGAAGGTGTATGAGAAGGTGGCTGGCATAGAGGAAACATATGTCTGGTTGCTAAGCCAAATCGGTAAGTCAATCAACAATCCAAAGATCGCGGCTGTCCAACTTGTCCTTCAGGAAGGGGTTACATTAGATTCAGTTGCTGAGGATGTTGAGGCTATTCTAAAGTCAGAGCTTGAACTCAACAACCTTCGACGCTTCTGCATGGAACTAGCCAACGGTAGGATCCCTGTCTACTGACACCTCACAAACCCTTTTCCTCGGATACGTGTTCACCTTTAACAAGTATCAGAACCTTTTCAATGTCCACGTTGATCCTGAACTTTCTATTAAAGTATCTAACCACATTCTCCACATCTCTTCTTAGGTAGAAGTCAGATTCAGGTTGATTTTTCTCAACACACTGTGGCCAATCGATGAGTAGGATGTGCCCATCCGGTTTTATTAATACATTGTACGCACTTAGATCGGCATGAATAATTTTAGCCTTCGTGTAGGCGAGATGAATGTTTTCAACGATTTCATCAAACACCTTTTCTGGGTTGGGAATCTCATAGTAATCAGCTAGCTCTGTGCCCATGATGACCTCCATCACGAGCACATGTCTATTCCATGCTAGAGGTTTGGGCACTCTAACGCCGGCTTTGTGTAGGAGTGCTAGAACCTTAAACTCCCGTTCAGCCGCTAAACGAGATTGGTAAATCCATGATATATGCCTCCGTCCCGCAATGTAAAGCCGCGTCTTCCTTGTCTGTCGAAAGCTTGTCCTTCCGACCCTCATGAACTTCACAGCAACCCTCTCATCGTTTGGAGCTAAAGCGTCGTAGACATCGGATTCCTTTCCAATTCCAAGGGGTTTTCCAAGAGCTTCAAGGTATCCACCCTTGACCAAGGCGTTCAGGGCTAGACAGTCGTAACCTAAGGCGTTGAGTGTGTAGCCAAGGAACGGCTTTGAACGCCTTTTTATTAGGTTGAATCTATGGAGCTTCCTAAGCCTGAACGTTGTCTCCTCCAGTGTTAGGCTTGAATACTTGAGGATGTGCTCCACCGGTGTGAATGCATGGCTTACCATTCCAAGCTCGATCCCTATTAGAACCCTAAAATCCTGTCTCTCAAGTTTCTTTAAGACACATCCAAGTAACTCTGCTGACATATCTACCTGCTCTAACCGTGGTCCATGATTTAAATCTGGTATTCCCCTAGAGTTCTCTGATCCTTAGGCAAAGCTTTCACATAGGGTTCAAAAACTACATCCTGAGTGAAACCGTAAACCTCCTCCGTTCTCTTCATGACGCTAAGAAGTTTATTCTTCTCATGAGTACGCATGGATATAAGCACGTACGTAACCGCCTGTTCCTTACCACCAGGCTGCCGAAGGATTCTCCCAAACCTCTGAATCCACTTTCTCGGGTTACTCGGTGGGTCAAGCCAAACCTCTATATCAGCGGAAGGGATGTCTAAACCTTCCTCAGCCACGGAAGTGGCTGAGAGCACTCGAGCCCTCTCCTTGAACTGCAGCAGAGCCGATGCCTGTTGCTCCATTGACATGGCTCCCTTCCCAACGAGGACCGCAACATCATCCAAGCCATGTCTTTGCTGAAGCTGGCCACCAAGTTGCTTCGCAGCCTGAACGGATTCCATGAAAACAATGGCTTTCTCAAACATCCTCTCTTCAAGAATCCGTAAAGCCGCCTTAACTTTGTGGTTAAATTCTTCCCTGAGGTTTTCCTGATAGGTTTTATAAAGACTTTTCCACCCTAACTCCTTAAGAGGTTGGTGGAGTTCTCTGAGCTTCCAAACCCCGTATTTCAGGATGCTACTGGCTCCATCTTCAACGCATCTGACGCGCATTATCCTTAAAGCCTTAAGCCATATGCAAGTTATATGCTCGTCACAGTCTTGTCTCAGATGCTCGGCGCCGAACTCCTTTTTAACCCTCTCGGTGTAAGTGTTGATTACGGTGCCCATGATGCTGTAGATTCGTAAAAGCTTCTCAGGTGTAGGGACACGCACAACCCTCAGAACCCTCTTTGGCATATGCTTCTTTATCTCGGGCTCCTCAATGGAGATGATTTCCACACGGTCGAAGACGACCTTCAGCTGCTTCAGACGCTCGGGAGCGTGAAGCTGCGGAGTGGCGCTTAGGGCTAGGACATGTTTTTCGCAGGCTTTAGCCGTTAGTAGTATAGCGTACCCATCTGTTTCACCAACGTACCTCTGGCATTCATCAGCGATAACGTGGGTAAAGGGGAATCTGAATGAAGCGTCGTTGAAAACCTTAGATAGATAGGAGATTGGTTCGTTAACCCTACGCGCCTCCTCTAGGAAAGGCATGAATGGGGTTAGGAAATCGTTAGAAAAGGTTTGAGGAGTGGAAATGACTACGCTTGGGTTCCAAACCTTCAATAAAGCCCTCTTCATAGGGGGTGTCTCACCTGAAACGAAGTAAGCATCCTCCACGTTCATCATACGTCTAACGAAGAGGGTCTGCTGAACGCCGAGTGGGATTGAAGGCACCATGAAGAGGACGCGGATAGGCTCTTTAAAGGACTCGCTTTTGAGAAATGCACCTGCTACAAAGGTTTTACCTAGACCCGTTGGAAGTCCGAGGATTAACGTGTCTCCGCTGATCCTTTCGAGAACCCTTTCTTGGAAGGGCCAAAGGGTGTAGTTTAATGCCTTAACCTGCACTGTACGAGTGGCCTCTATAGTGTTCTCAGGGGAGAGATTTGACACTAACTTCCGGACAGCGTAGGGGCTTTCATCTAAGTATTGTAAGTAATCTTCCCATCTCCCCAGAGGAACCGCCTCGTTAAAACGTTAGACAGCTACCTTTACACTCTTGTCGGTTAAAAGCATGATTGGAAAAAACAATAACCATCAACTGACGAGGTTAGGACGTTGAAACAGTGTTATGGGGGATAAAGAGATGGTTAATATTTATCTAACCCGTCGCTGTTCTTTGGCGAGGTGTCTACACTGACTTTACAGTTAAAAGCGGCTGAGCGTGGTGCAGTTACAGAGGAGATGAAGAGGGTTGCAGAAGATGAAGGATGCTCAGCTGAGACCTTAAGGGAAAGGGTTAGGGATGGAACCGTCGTCATCGCGCGGAGTAGTGTTAACGAGGAAATTCCTCCTATAGGGATCGGTGAGGGTTTACGGATTAAGGTGAACGCCAATGTGGGAACGTCTATGGATGTGTGTGACCCTAGTTTAGAGCTTAGAAAAGCCAAGGTTGCCGTGAGATTCGGCGCTGAAACCGTTATGGACCTGTCAACAGCGGGAGACCTCAACGACATCAGATGGAGCCTACTCAAGGCTGTAACCGTTCCTCTAGGAACTGTTCCGATTTATCAAGCGGCGATCGATGCCATTAACAGTCGAGGAAGTATTGTTGACATGAAAGACGACGATGTCTTCAACGTCATCAAGAGGCATGCTAAGGATGGAGTTGCATTCATGACTGTCCACTGTGGCGTCACGAAACCAATCATCGAACACTTGAAACGACACCCGAGAGTGACGGGTATAGTGAGCCGCGGTGGTACGTTTCTAGCCGCATGGATTCTGCATAACGATAGGGAAAACCCGTTATACAAGGACTTCGACTACCTCCTTGAAATAGCCCGTGAATTCGACTTCTGTATAAGCCTAGGGGACGGGCTTAGACCAGGGTGCCTGACAGACTCCTCTGATTGGGCTCAAGTCCAAGAACTCCTAACCATAGGAGAGTTAGTCGAGCGCGCTCGCAAAGCAGGTGTTCAATGCATTGTTGAGGGACCAGGGCATATGCCGCTTAACCAAATAGCGTCCCATGTGGCCTTGGAAAAAGCTGTATGTAAAGGCGCTCCCTACTACCTCCTAGGACCCTTGGTTACGGACATAGGCGCTCCTTACGATCATATAGTGGGTGCTATAGGCGGTGCTTTGGCATCTATGGCTGGAGCGGACTACCTCTGCGTCGTAACACCTGCTGAGCATTTATCGCTTCCAAGCGTTGATGATGTTAAGGAGGGGGTTATCGCGGCTAAGCTGGCAGCCCACGCCTGTGACATCGTTAGACTTGGGAAAAACGCTGGAAAGCTCGACATGGATATGGCTAGAGCCCGTGCGAAGCTGGATTGGAAGACTCAGTTAAGGCTTTCAATAAACCCTGAAAAAGCACGGGTTATTCATGGTAACGTAGGGACTTCGACGACCGCGTGTAGCATGTGCGGTCCCTTCTGCACGTATAAAATCATCGCAAAATACTTCGGTGATAGGGAAGTTGTCGCTGAGAAGTGCATGTAAAGCCTCCAAAACCGGGACGGCTGCAACCCTGATGCCATGTGCCTTAACAATTGCTGGTTCAGACCCTAGTGGGGGAGCGGGGATTCAGGGAGACCTGAAAACATTCGCTTCACTTAAAGTATACGGGGTATCAGCCCTTACAGCCCTTACCATTCAGAATACAATAGGGGTTAAAGAAATCGTTAACATCCCTACTGAAGTTGTTAGGAAACAGGTAGACGTTGTCGTTGAGGATATAGGCGTCGACGCCGCGAAGACAGGGATGCTATACACAGCTGGCATAGTTAAGGTTGTAGCTGAGGAAATCGAGGAGCATGGCTTTCCCCTCGTAGTTGACCCTGTCCTTGTATCAACAACCGGTACCCCATTGCTTAAACCTGAAGCCATAGAAACCCTTGTCAGGTTTTTACTCCCTCTTGCAACAATCGTAACTCCAAACGCGCCTGAAGCCAGTGTCTTAGCGCACTTGCAGGTTACTTCTTTGAAGGATGTGCGGAAAGCGGCTGAACGGATAGCGGCCTACGGTCCAAAGGCAGTTGTTGTTAAAGGAGGGCATATAAGCCATGATAGAGCCGTGGACATCCTTTACGTAAACGGGGAGTTCAAGGAACTCGAAGCCGAGTGGGTGGATACAAAGACCTCGCATGGAGCAGGATGCTGCTTCTCCGCGGCGATAACAGCTCAATTAGCCAAAGGCATGGATGTATTTGAAGCAGTTGAGGTTGCTAAAGTCTTTGTAACGAAGGCATTGAAACATGGGTTACTCCTGGGGAAGGGAAATAGCCCTGTAAACCCCATGGCACATCTCTACTATGAATCTGAGAAGTGGTTTGTCGTACAGAACATCCGTAAAGCTTTAAGGATCCTTGAAAGCCATCCTACTGTCACCAAGCTTATACCTGAGGTTCAATCGAACCTAGTGATGGCGCCAAACTATACCGTGGACTACCTTGAATTCGCGGGTGTACCCGGGCGGATAGTAAGACTTCGTGAAGGCGTTAAGGCTTCCGCTGACCCAGAATTCGGGGTTTCAACACACGTTGCATCCACCCTAGCCGTAGCCATAACCTTCAACCCCGAGATAAGGGCTGGGATGAACATACGCTACACCGACCAGATCTTGAGCATATGTAAGGAACTGGGTTATACAACCTCATCCTACGATCGAGGGCTTGAACCTGAGGATGTGAAAAAGGCTGAGGGGGCTTCTACGCATTGGGGAGCTAAGCAGGCGATAAGACGCCTAGGTAAAGTACCCGATATAATATATCACGAAGGCGATTGGGGTAAGGAACCGTTGATCACCGTACTCGGTAGAACCGCGGTAGATGTTGTTGATAAAGTTTTAAGGATCGCTGAGAAGCTATAGTCGAGCTTATTTCAATGATCGGAAACGCCTCTAGGTGATGAGACGAGTAAAAACTCTATTCTATCAAGCTAGTCCTATACGAAGGCTGAGACAAGTTATATCCTCTAGTAAGTACTTATGAAGCGACTGCGTGATTATCGTTGGAGGGTGTTCATTTTTGGGAAAAGCTGAGGTCTACTTCGCCGGCATAAGGTCTAGAAGTGCAGGAGAAGGGCTTCTTGAAAAACTAGGCAGACTCTTCGACATTTCGGGGATAAACACTATTGTAGACCCTGAGGATCAGGTCGCGGTTAAGGTTCATGTTGGTGAGAGAGGATGTACCCGCTTCATCAGACATATCTACACTCGGAGACTTGTTGCGAAGATAAGGGAGGTAGGTGGACACCCATTTATCGGGGAATCGTGTTCATGGGGGATTAAGGGGGTGAGGTCGACGGCTCAGGGACTTATCCAAGTAGCTGCTGAGAACGGGTTTACAGCCGAGACCCTTGGAGCTCCCTTCGTGGTAGCCGATGGAGAGATAGGATTAGACGATGTCCTCGTAAAGGTCGATGGGAACAGGTTGAAGGAAGCTTATGTGGCTAAGGCTTTTGCAGATGCTGATGCCATGGTCGTCGTCACACACTTTAAGGTGGGGGTTATCATGGGTTTCAGCGGTGTTCTGAAAAACCTTGGAGTTGGTTGTGCGAGTAAGACTGGAAAATGGGCGTCTCACGCCTACTCGAAGCCAAAGGTTGTTGAAAAACGGTGTAACGGATGCGGTGTCTGCGTTGTGTACTGTCCCGTCAAAGCCATAGTTCTACACAGCGGTAAAGCGTTCATCAGTGAAGAGCTTTGCCGCGGATGTAACCACTGCCGTGAGGTTTGCCCTCTAAATGCTGTGTCCATGGAGACGACGAGTTTCCCAGAGATTGCCACGCGGATAGTTGACGTTGCAGCGGCGGTGGTTAATATCATTGGGAGTGAGAAGATCGGGTACTTCAACTTTGTAATGGATGTAACCCCTAGATGCGACTGTAACCCCTTCTCAGACCTACCGATCATCCCAGACATCGGCATCCTAGCGTCAAAAGACCCCGTAGCCGTGGATAAAGCCTCAGCTGACCTCGTTATCAGAGCTCCTGGAGTGCCTGGTTCAGCCGTCGACGAGGTTGATGCAACAGGCTCGGGTGTGGATAAGTTCACGGCGTTGAACAAGCAGGACTGGCGGCTACAATTGAAGTGCGCTGAGAAACTAGGGCTTGGAACCATGGACTACACTCTTGTTCCGCTCTAGCCTTACACAAGGTGTATCTGAATGGTTTTGATGGGCTATGAGGATCATCGTAATCCATTTTAGGCAATGTAACCCGTTTAAGTGCACTGGTTTAAAACTTGCTAAGAAGGGGTTAGCAAAGGTCTTCTTCAGTAGAAAGTACATTCCAGGAAGGAGTGTCCTCCTCAGCCCCTTCAGCATCCAAGCCTTATCCCCTACTGATCGGGAAACAGTGGAGAAATGGGGTGTAGTTGCTGTAGACTGCAGTTGGGCGGACATCGATGAAACCTTCAAACTTAGTCTGCCTGGTCTTCAGCGTTGCCTACCGTACCTAATCGCCGCCAACCCTACAAACTATGGAAAACCGACCAAACTATCCACAGTTGAAGCCCTAGCGGCGGCTCTGTACATTGTTGGGTTTAAAAAAGAGGGTGTGAGGCTTCTATCGGTTTTTAAATGGGGGCCTTCGTTCCTAAGCCTTAACCGCGAAGCCCTCGAAGCCTACAGCAAAGCGGAAAGCAGCCTTGAAGTTGCGAGGCTGCAGAGGCTATTCATACCAGTTACATGAGCTTTTTCCGTTCTTCAGGTGTTAAGCTGTTGAGCAGTTGTTTGATAGCCTCCATCGTTTCAGCGTCTTTCCCCTTGATGAGGCGCTCCCTTATCTTCGGGAAAAGCTTGCTTGACGGAACCAGACTTAGCACATCGTCTTCGTTGAGTAAGCCAAGTTCTAGGCTTTCTTGGAGGGCGTTCAAGAGCTTGAACACCTTCAACCTGACACTCCTTATGACGCTTGCGACAGCACTGTTCACGACGCCAAGCTTTGCAGCAACCTTTGTCTGGGACCCCAACTCGAGGTAGAGTTTAAAGGTCTGGATTTCCCGGTCGGTAAAGAAGCTCAACCGCCTTAACCTACCACTCTTATCCATCGCTTCACCACCATCAATTGTTAGAACGCCTTTGAAGCGAAGTTGTAGTATATATGCTTTTCTAAACCTAAAGAGGCTAAGTCATAGCTCGATGTGAGAAAGCTCAATTTACTAGTTCTATAATCAGATTCATCGATGGCTCAGGTTTTCCAAGGCAAACACGTAGGTGCTACGAGAAAAGATAAATCTCCAGATAGGTTGATTATCAATAATGTTCCCTTAACTTACTATTTCAGACACCTTAAAGACATTTTCACAGGAGCAGGCATTTTAGGGATTGAAGAGAACAAGGTGGCGGTGGATAAGGCGATCCATAAGATCGTGGGAGTAAACTACCAGAACTGTCCTTTAGTATGGAGGAAGGCTAAGGAATCTTTAGTGAAGAGTGTGGAAGTGAGTACCTTCATCTCTGAATTGAAGAAGATGGTCTATTCGACGTAACATGTTATAGTTAATGTTTACAATTCCCGCTCTTTCCTTACTGGGAAGAGGCTAACCGATGTACTCAGTATGGACTCTAAACTTCCAAGGCGTGCATCCTCCTACTAAGATAAGTCTCCTTCTTTCTCAAAGGTATTTCTATACGTTAAGTCGGTAGCTTTCTCAGAGCAGCCGTCAGCCTCAAATAGACTTGAGCCTAGTTATGAAATGCCTAAAGGTGTGTGTTTATGGGTAAAGCAAAGGAGATTCTGCACAACCTTATCCGGAGAAAGCCAGGGGTGACTCACTTTGAGATAGCGCGGGAATTGGGTTGGCCTTTGAGAAGGGTAAAGCTCTTAACGACGAGGCTTGAAGGTGATAAGGTCGTCGTCGTGAAGGTTTACCCGACTAAACTCATGGATTTGGAGGAGGCGCTCATCTACCTGAATCAAAGCCTTGAAAACCTCAGGGGTTTAAGGGAGAGGATGCAACTCCGTGAGAGAAACCTCTTCGAGGAGGTTGTTAAGGCGAAGCAGCTTCGGCTGGAGGAAAAGGCTAAGGCGTATGCTATTGAGGTCGCCAACATCAGGGCTTTGATGAAGTTCATGGAACGCAATGAGAAGCACGTCGAAAACCTCGTTGGAAGAGTTAAAACCACCCTTTCTGGTGGGTCTATCATAGGAGATTGAGTATTCGTGAAGCGTTAATGAAATATACCATGTTCATACGCGGGGTCGATGAATTTTCCTCGCTTTTTAATCCACGGGTTAGCCTAGCCCTTCTTATTATGTGCTTCAACTTTCTCTAAGGCTGCGACTGTGTCTTCAACCTCCTTATCCGTACAGTTTTCGTGAAGGCTGAGGGTTAAGACCCGTTTCAACGCTTCGGCTGCGTTTGGACAGGAGTCTTTGTAGTCAATAGTTTTCCCGTAGAAGCGGCATGTCCATGGACACTTGGACAGCCCATAGGTCTGCCTGCTTGCGATGAACTCGTACTCGTACATTGGTACCACGGTGTACCGGGCTGCAACAGGGATTCCCTCCCTGCGAAGAGCCTCAGCGAAATCGTCTATACCCACTTTTATAGAGTCCGTGTCCACGTGGAGCATGCAGAACCAGAAGGTTGGCTGGGTGTGCTCTAAAACCTTGGAGAACCGGACGGTTTCAAGGTGCGTCATAGAACTCGCAAGCTTTTCACACAGCCTCCTCCGCGCAGCCACGATCCCCGGCAGCTTTGGAAGCTGAGCTAAGCCTATGGCTGCTTGAAGCTCCGTCATCCTGTAGTTGAGAACTGGGAAGCGGATGTCGAAGTGAACCTGAGCCCATGGGGTGAATATGTTCCGTGCGAAGAGCATGGTGTCTCGCCAAAGCCCCTCATTATCCGTGATGGTCATCCCACCCTCGCCGCCGCTGGTTATATGTTTCCCCGCCATCAAGCTGAAGCAGCCCAGGTCACCTATTGTACCAGCCATCCTACCCTTGTAAACCGCTGCGTGAGCCTGGGCGCAGTCCTCTATGACCACGAGTCCATGTTTCTCCGCGATCTCCATAATGGGGTCCATGTCGCATAGGAGCCCTGAGAGGTGGACTGGGATTACAGCCCTCGTTTTCTCCGTAACCCTTTCAGCAACTGAATCTGGGTCGATGTTCAATGTTTCAGGGTCAACATCTGCGAAGACTGGGATGAGGTTTTGAAATAAAATGGGTGTAACTGTGCCCACGTCGGTTATAGGAGACGTGATAACCTCGCTTCCAGGCTCGAATCTACACGCGGCTAATGCGAGGTGTATGGAAGCCGTCCCTGAGCTTGAAGCCGCCGCGAAACTTGAACCGTAGAACTCAGCGAAGCGTTTTTCAAACTCAGCGGTTTCTAACCCGCCCATTCTCCATAGTTTGCCAGGATCTTCAACGGCGTTTTTTAAAACTTCCATTACGGCGTTAACCTCGGCTTCTCCGATGTGAACTCTCCGTGGCCAAGGCTCCCCGCGGACAGGAGTTCCACCTTCAACAGCTAGTTTCTCAACCATAAAGGGTGATAGGGGATGTGCCTAATATAACAACTGCGACGTTGAGCTTTATACAGTGACATCTTACTTCCTTAACCTTGATAGATAACGATGTTAGGCTCCGTAAACCTAAGGCGCTACACGATCATCTTAAAAAGAAGCGTCTTATTGATTTATAGGCGCTTATGTATCTGATGTATTGGGGTAGGTCGACCGTAACCCTCCTTCTGTTTTAGGTGGGATTCGACTAACGCGGCTTACCCGAACCTCAGACGGACGTTCATGGGTTCCGTTTAGCCTTGACGCCCATAAGACGGCAGTTTCAATCCCTCTTCCACCATCGTCGACGGATCCGCCGAGTCATCCACATCCGGTGGGGAGGATGGCTTTTCTATTCCGGAGCTGGAGTTTTCACCCCCCACCTCACGGTGGTATGGCTCCGCCAGCGTGGAGGAGTTTCCCCCAGGTGTGTTGAAACACCCGGAAACCCACTCGTCGACCTACCTGGTTTAAATGAAATTAACGGTGGATAAAAACATTTGTCGCCGGAAGTTAAAGTCTATGTGACTTGCTTAGGGTTGATGAATAAATTCCTTAAGTAATGCTGGAGGGGAAGATGTGTGTATGTCTTTCGCTTCAATGAGAAAGGATGGGGATGTGTTTAAAAACTCTAGGTAAATCCTTGCATGTAGGTAATATGCGATCAGTTCTCTGGAGGAGTGTTCCGTGTACGGGATGACATCCAGGGATAGGGTTAACCTAGTGTTCAAACATGAGGAACCCGATAAGGTTCCATTTTTTGAACAGGAAGTCGCGTCGAATGTGGCTTCGGAGCTTCTCGGTCGGTATGCTTACACTGGAGGAGGGGGTGTTGGTTGGCGTGATGTTGCAGAGCTTGTCTATCAAGGGAAACGCGACTTCCTCGTCGACAGGCTCTGCGCTGACGTTGTGGAGCTTCATGTGAAGCTGAACCTTGACATCGTGAGACCCCCCATGGTACCCGCTAGGGACGCTACAGGACCGAAGAGGAAGCTGGATGATTACACGTACTACTACGAGGATGACTGGGGGTTCTGGAGTGTCTCACGATATGACCCTGGGTCAAGGATGTTTATGCGTGTAGATTCGAGGCTTCGAAGGGAAGGAATTTCATCGGTTGATAGATTCGTGCAATGTTTTCTGGATGAACCTGTAGAAGTTGATGAGAGCGAGTTTGAAGCCTTCGACTACATCGTTGAAAGGCTTGGCTCTGAGAGATTCATAGCCGGAGGCGGGGGAATAGCAGTACCTGTAGAAGCCCCATGGATGCAAGCCCTGTTCCAGAAGCCTGATGTGGTTGAGAAGTATCTAGACCATGCGCTGGAGCGCACGCTGAGGGTTGTTGAACTCATGAAAGCCCACGGCGCGGACTTCATACTGGGTGGAGGAGACCTGGCGGACAACCATGGCCCAATGTATTCCCCAAGGCTCTTCAGGAGGCTTATACTCCCTCGGTTGAAGAAGCTTACGAGCTTCTGCCACAGCCTCGGTCTACCATACGTATTCCGAACTGATGGGAACACGTGGCCAATATCTCAGGAGCTTTTCATGGAGTCTGGTGTTGACGGTTACGGAGAGATCGACGCCCAAGCAGGTATGCGTATAGGTGACCTGAAGCGAAGGCTTCCCAAGCTTGTACTCTGGGGTAACGTTGACTGCGCTAAAACCCTTGTTTACGGAACGGGGGACGATGTGGCAAGGGAGACGCTGAGATGCCTGGAGGAAGGTGCGCCTGGAAGCGGCTACATCCTAGGCTCATCAAACACCATACACCCAAACGTACCTACGGGCAACCTCCTAGCTATGATAAAGACCGCGCATAAGTACGCCTCATACCCGGTTAAAGCCCCTTGGAGAACATGACCACACTGGGATTAGAACGGTTTCGGGGCTGAGCTGGCTGCGCATAGGCTTCCATTTCGCATGGGCGCTGGGCTCCTTTTTCAACCCGGACCTTGGGCGATTGGGGGTGGCAGGCTGAACCGGTCGCCCGAAGGCTTCCGGCGTACACCTCCACTCCATCAACGGGGTCTTCCACCCCGACCCTCGTCCCAGAAAGACGCTTGTTACCAAGCATCGGCTCTGGGATCAGCCGTCTCTTTTCGGGAAAGGCTTCGAGCTTAGATGCCTTCAGCTCTTATCCTCAACAGCGTGGCTGCCCAGCATGCCTTGCCAGACAGCTGGTACACTAGAGGCTGCGTCGCCCCGTTCCTTTCGTACTGAGGACGACTTCCCCTCAGACGACTGGCACCCCCAACAGGTAAAGTCCGACCTGTCTCGCGACGGTCTAAACCCATCTCGCATTCCCCTTTAATAGGCGAGCAGACTCACCCTTGGCGGCTTATGCACCGCCAGGATGGGAAGGGACGACGACGAAGTGCCAAGCCGCGGGGTCGATGTGAACTCTCGCCCGCGACTAGCCAATTATTCCCGGGGTAACTTTTCTGTCACCTCCAACCCTCACTAATAGGGGTTTGAAGGATCGCTAGGCCCGGCTTTCGCCTCTTGGTTCCTTACCTTGGAGAACCAAGTCAGGCCGGCTTTTGGCCTTGCCCTCAACGGCGGGTTTCTGTCCCGCCTGAGCCGACCTTTGGGCCCCCTCGATACCTTTTCAAGGGGGCGCCGCCCCA
>Ga0315308_1000182_pt1 | contig 34149 bp, 30 predicted proteins | sample TDP3_MG_FD_203078 | JGI IMG/M metagenome (GOLD analysis project Ga0315308, IMG submission 203078) | Freshwater sediment microbial communities from Lake Towuti, South Sulawesi, Indonesia - TDP3 | ecosystem: Environmental > Aquatic > Freshwater > Lake > Sediment | place: Indonesia: South Sulawesi...
GAAAGGTTGGAACTGAACCTAATTATATATAAAAGGCGACTGGATGCTCGCAGGCGCAGACACGACGAGGTGGGCGTAACCCGATGGGAACACGCCATACGAATGTCTCAGAATAGGATTTCAGAGTTTAAGGAAAGAATTCACATTTTGTCGCAGTACATCGAAAAGACTCGGGAACAGAAGGAATCCGACATAAACAAGTTGAGGTATACTTATCAGGGGTTGATTGACCGAGAGAGAAAAAAGATTACAGAACTAGAAGCTTCTAGGGACCTGGCGATTGAATCAAAACAAAAAGAGACTGCGATATTGCGACAAATAAGCAGTCAAATAGTGAATTTTATTGAAAGGCTTATAGAACAAAAGAAGTCGCAGGCAGATAAATTGAAGAGTGTAGCCATTCCGTTGCAGTTGGAGCAAAGCACTCTGGTTAGTATCCCCTTCTACCTAGCTGCTTATCAGAACAAGGAAAAACTGCAATATTACGTGTTTCCACCGCTCAGGGTGATGAGCTCTGAGGGTATTGTTGAAAAGATTAAGAAGACAATGTGGAGCTTTAGGCTGGCTTCTCGAATCAAACTCTTCATGCAACCACGGTCTACAGCGCTAGATAAGTTGTTCCAACTTGCCTTTGAGGACAAAACAAAGGTGGATAAATCTCTCAATGCAAGCCTGCGCGAATTGGGTGCATCCAACAATATTTTGACCAACCCTTCCTTCAAGGAAGCGTTAATGAAAGGAGTTGAAGAGTTAAAAAAAGAGGGATGGATTAGACAAGAAGAGGTAGACGCCTTGGTAAAGGCGTATCTCTAGGTGGATCAGAGTGACAATTGAGGATAGAATTGTTGAGAGGAAGATTCTTCTGAAACGTGTTTTCCCGCGGAACCGTCTGTTTGAAATCGGCAAGGGTTTAAACATCGCCTATTTTGACCGCTTGGAAAGCGAGTGGGACATCGACGAAGATGAGGCAGCTTTTGAAATAGCCTCCAAAATCAGCGATACACAATTCAAAGAGGTTTTTAACACACACAAACCTCGCGAATGGGTGGTGTTCAGAGGCAAACACTACACGTTTGAAAACGGAAGACTTCTACTAGAAAGTTCGTGGAAAACCCTTCAGAGCAGTGTTCATCAGTTTAGTGAAAAACATGGAAGAAATGGTCTAGGCGTCTTAAAAGTGCTTGTCGAAGCTGGTAGAAGCTATGGTTTAAAGGACATAATGGTTGAATTGAAACGAGACGTGAACATTGCTCCTATTCTTGAAGAACTTGAGAGACTCAAAATAGTTGTTGTCGCCTACCAAGGCGAGGATTATCAAGAGTGGAAGATTTTGGAGGAAACGGCTCCTCTAATTCGATCCGAGCTGGGAATTGCACCTGCCGAATCTCACCCATTAACAGCTGTGTTGCCAAAAGCTCCCACACCTGAAATTGGTGAAGTAGATTACGTGGTCATGGAGCGCCAAGAAATTGAGAAAATGGACGCTGTGTTGGATAACTATCTGAACGATTTGTTGAAGAATCGGCTAGGCGCCACCGTCCGTTTTGGAAAAACCTTTTCTGTGACTGCGCTCGCAGACTATCTTCAGAATCTCTTTGGACCCATTCTTTATTTTGACAGTTTATTGAGCATCACTCAGCAGTATGGCTTGGCTGATGTGGAAATTGTGCATAAGCATGGAAAGACCGGCATGCGAACTGGTTGGAACCTATCGCTATTCGGTGAACCCGGAACTGGCAAGAGTTTCTCAACCCGAGACATGATTTTAGGTAAACCAGACGCCAAGGTGTTTCCTCACGGCATTCCTAGCCGCAACCGCTATGCTGGTGGAATAACTCCTGCCCGCTTCATTCGGATTGGCCAAGCGTACGTGAATCGAACTTTCAATTTCATTGTTCCTGAATTCAATGATTGGTTTAAGTACAAGGGCATGGTTGAACCTTTGAAGCTGGCTATGGAACGCGGCGAAATCAAGTATGAGCTACACCGTGAAGTTATTGGTCCCTACAGGTTTAACAACTTCTTCAGCGTCAACTACAATGTGGCAACCTTTGGCAGGGGCTACGAAGTGACGGTTCAAGATCCAAATTTCAACGCCATCGAAGACCGCATGCTCTGTCGCTTACACAGACTGACCAAACAGCGCTTTGTAGAAATCGCTCAAAGCCAGATGAAGTTGGCGTTCGGCGAAATCGACATTGAAAAGGGCGCCAAACAGATTAGAGACCATCTTACTCTGGTTTACGCCATTGAAACACGGCACCCGCTGGTTAGGGCTCGATTTCCTCAAAAGCCAGTTATGATAACTCCCAAAGCCTATGAGATTATTGAGAAAGCGAGAAACGCTATACTTGAACGGATTCCACGAGAATTTGTAACCTTTTCGGCTCGTTTGGAAGACCGCGCCATGCGGTTTGCTTGTGCCGCTTCGCTTCTCAATTATTTTCAGTCGGACTTAGACTATGTGCCTGTCAGTGAAGACGCGCTCCGATACGCCACTCAACTTTACGTGGAAGAGGCTTCTGTGCGTTCGCGTCAAGAATTCAAGCCAGAAGAGGTTTTGGATAAAATCTTTTAGAAATCTTTTTAGATTTTGAGAGAATTTGCGATTTCTTTAAGTATTGAGGCTGATTTTCGGAAGCTCTCTAGCTCGTTCTCGCTTAATGGAAGTTTTAGAACTGATCTTATCCCTTCTCTGTTTACTATTGTTGGGACACTGAGGCAGATGTCGCTCACTCCATAATAATCTTGTAAAAGACTGGAAACCGTTAAGATTGCGTTTTCGTCACGGATTATGCTTTCAACAATGCGTGTAAGTCCCAAGCCTATGGCGTAGTAGGTTCTTCCTTTGCGCTCAATAATTTCATACGCTGCGTTTTTCACCTTCTCGAATAAGTTAGTCAAGTGTTCTGAATCATATTTTTCTCCGCGTTCTAGACAAAATTGTTTGAGTAGGGCCCCAGCTACGTTGGCGAGGTTCCAGACGGGAACTTCGCTGTCGCCGTGTTCACCGATGATGTAAGCGTGCACATTGCGTGGGTCTATGTTTAAGTGTTCTCCGAGCACGTAGCGAAGTCTCGACGTGTCTAGAATGGTGCCTGAACCTATGACTCGATTCGCTGGAAAACCTGAGAGTTTCAAAGTTGCATAGGTCATTATATCGACTGGATTTGTAGCAATCAAAAATATGCCGTTCCGATTGTATCGCGTTATCTGGGGCACAATGTCCTTAAAGACCTCAAAATTTCTATGAACTAGCTGCAAACGTTTTTCATCTGGCTTTTGAGCAGTGCCTGCACAAATAACTACAATGTCTGCGTCTTTGCAATCAGCGTAATCTCCTGCCCAAATTTTTACCGGCCGAACAAAAGACAAGCCGTGGTTGAGGTCCATGGCTTCGCCTTCAGCTCTCTTCTTATCTATGTCGATGAGGACGATTTCGGAGACTATGCCTCGTATCATGAGCGCATAGGCGAATGTTGAGCCGACAAATCCCGTTCCCACTATGGCTACCTTTGGTGGATGAAAATGAAAACCTGCAGCCATTTGGGTCACTGTTTCTATAAAGTAATTGAGAAGGGATATACGTTCTTCGCAGTTGTAGACGCTGTGCAGTTGTTAGCATTACAGAGCCCTTAGTAACACTAACAAACAAGCCAAGATTCAGCCTTTCAACAAGAGTTTAGCTATGAATCATGTTGGAGGAAAATTAGGTATAGATGCCGTTACGGTTTCTTAAGTGCGTGTTTGGTGGTTGCTTCACTCTCGATGTGTTTCAATCGGAACTCATCACCGCAGATTGGGCACGCCCAAGTTTGACCAGTGTCGATTTCTTTCCTCTTCTTTATTGGCTTTAGCCCCTCTTGCTCTTGTAATATCTTGAGTTTCTTCTCCGGTGTTATGGGCGAAAGCGTCCATGCTCGTTCCAGCAAAAACAGAGCTATCATAGCCTTTTCATCGTCAACCTTCGACAACGTCGCCCAGTGTTTGCCCGGCGCTGTCTTGCCCGTTGCCTCTTCATAGGTTTTGATTTGATAGTTTTCTCGAATGATGGCTGGGATTTCTTGGATTTCGTCGACAATCTTTCTTGAGAGCTGATCGTTTTCGTTTGCTTGCGTTAGGGACACAATGTCGTAGAGCCAGCCTTTCATCGTGCTCTTTTGAAAAACCATGGTGTTGCCCTCGAGTTGGGCAAAGCGAACGCCAGGTGGACACTTCAAAGCCTTGATTAAAACTTTTCCTAATTCTTCATCTCTGCAAAGTTTGAATAACCACTCGCCTGTGAGGAAGTCTCGAACTCGGTAGAATCGCACTTCGCCCCTACGCATTTGGCGCAGGTTCATGTCATACCAAGCGTCGTTTGTGCGTTCTTCAATTCCTGCAATTTTGATTTGTTTCAGATACGACATTTTTGTTGCACTCTTTATGCATTAGTGGGTCCTTTCTATATCTGGAGGCGGGGGACATGATTAATGTCTGTTTGAGTGATTTAGGAGGGCCATAGGCCGAGCGCCTGTATGGCTTCAGTTACTCTGCCCACGCCAAGAATCAGGGCGGCGGTTCTCATGTCTGTTTGGCGCTTTTTTGAAATTTCGTAGACTTCGTCAAAAGCTTTGACCATCATTTTCTCAAGTTTTTTATTGGCTTCCTCTCCTGTCCAGCGTTCACGAGTTAGGTTTTGCACCCATTCAAAGTAACTCGATGTCACGCCGCCGGAGTTGTCTAAAATGTCTGGGATGACGAAGACTCCCTTCTCGTTTAGAATTTTGTCGGCTTCGGGCGTTGTTGGACCGTTGGCCGCCTCTGCTACAATTTTCGCCTTTATATTGGCGGCGTTTTCTCTTGTGATTTGGTTTTCGAGGGCGGCTGGAACCAGAATGTCGCAGGGTAGCTCAAGCAATTCCTCGTTTGTTACCCATTTGGAGCCAGCGTATCCCACAACCGAGCCTGTTTTGTTTTTGTGCTCAAATACTTTGATTGGGTCTATGCCGTCTGGCTTGTAGATTCCTCCTTTGGAGTCGCTGGCGGCTACAACTTTGTATCCTTCTTCGTGTAGGATTCTGGTGGCGTTCCACCCCACGCTTCCGAAACCTTGAACCATCACCGTGCTCTTTTTGGCTTTCATTCCCAAGTGTTTGATGGCTTCGCGTATGCAGAAAGCTACTCCTCTGGATGTTGCCTCCTCCCTCTGTTTGAAACCTCCCAAAATGATGGGTTTGCCAGTAACAGACTCAGGCACACTGTAGCCCTTAAAAAGACTGTAGGTGTCCATAATCCAAGCCATGACCTGTTCGTCGGTGTATACGTCTGGCGCCGGAACATCCCTGTAGGGACCTATAAAATCCAAAATCATGGTTGCGTATCTTCTGGTTAAGCGTTCAAGTTCGTTTCGCGTCATATCCTTTGGGTTGCAACACACACCGCCCTTTGCCCCGCCATAAGGTATGTCAACCACAGCGCATTTCCAAGTCATCCACATTGCTAAGGCGGTTACTTCATCCAATGTTACGTCGGGATGATACCGAACACCGCCCTTAAATGGTCCCCGAGCGTCGTTGTGCTGAACTCTGCAGCCCATGAAAACTTTTACTGTTCCGTCGTCCATTTTCACGGGACATGAAACAATAAGGGCTCGTTTGGAATGTTTGAGCACTTCGTGGATTCCGGCGTCCAAGCCTAAATGCTCAGCTGCTATGTTCAACTGATGACGCGCCACATCTAAAGGATTGGGCTTAGCCTCACCCATTCATATAATCCCTCAAATATAGCTGCCCAGAACATGGCATATAAAACCTAGCATTGGTTTGAACTATTATTAATTTTCATGCCATTTCTCAAGGTGCGCCTGCTACTGACGATTCCAGAACTCTTTTCACAATTTCAAAAACAATGTCAAGCTGCCCACTGTAAAGTCCAACTGTTAGAAAGGATATCCCTAGGAGCAGTATGAGCGAAATTACGACCCTACGCTGCGACGTGTCCAAACGATATATCACCTTTAACATTTCAGATTATGCTTAAAACCCTATTTAAGGACAGCATGATATTTTTACACGTGCTTTCTAAGTCTTTCCTCAATGAAAGACTTGGGAACAGCACCGATTATTCGGTCGACTTCTCGCCCATTTTTCATTATGAGCAGTGTGGGAATGCTCATTATGCCAAAGCGCATAGCTGTCTTAGGGTTTTCGTCCACGTTCAACTTGGCAACAGTTACGCGTCCAGCATAGTCGTGAGCCAGTTCGTCAACGATTGGCGCAATTATTCTGCAGGGTCCACACCAAGCGGCCCAACAGTCAATGAGCATCAAAGGATACTGCTGAACAATTTCGTCAAAGTGAGCGTCGTCTAGTATCAATGGATTCATGGAAGATTCTTTACCTCCACCTACGCCTTTCTCTTTCATTTTTGTTAGCTAACTCCTGCAGCTTTCTAGTGCAAATTCGGTTTGTTTCAGATTGGTTTGTAACGCTGTAATAAATGTTTGCTAAATCAAAATCCGTACAAAAATGCTTCGGTTAGCGCAGAACACGCTCCGCAGCGAACACAGCCAGCCCTGTTTTTTCTAGGGTCTAAACCATAATCCTTCAGAGTTTGACACACACCACTATAAAGTCGTGTCATTCTCTCAGGTGAGGGTGGACTTGCATTTTCGAGGGTTGTGCCCCTGATTGGTCTGAGAGGAAGCAGATAAGGAATGACACCCATCCTAGCCGTATTTTCTGCACCTTGGAAGATGCTTTCATCTGTCTCACCCAAACCTGCGATGATGAAAGTGCTGACTTGCCCATCTCCAAACAGTTCCACCGCAGTTTTCCATTCTTTGAAGTAAGCCTCTAAGTTGGTTTTCATGGGGCAGATTTGTTTCAAAACTTTCTCGTCGAAGGACTCAACATGTATTCCCACAGTGTCGGCTCCGGCGTCATGTAGCAATTGCAGAAACTTAACGTTTTCTGGTGGTTCTAATTGCACGTGTACTGGCATGTTAACTCGCTGCTTTATTTCTTTGGCTGCTTCAGCTAGCATCGAGGCTCCTTTGTCTTGTCCAGGTGGTGTGCCCGTTGTCAATGTAACGTGTGTGGCCGCTCCCTCTTGGAAGGCTTCTTCAACAACTTCACCCAATTGAGGCGGTTGCTTCTGTATTAGTCGTTCATTGTGCCCCAATTCAATGCTGCAGAACTTGCACTGTTTTCCACTCGACCAATAGATGCATTTGGAGTAGACGGTTGACGCCAAACAGTCTTTGCCATGAAGCACGGCAACCTTACCCATGGGCGTGCCTTCAGATGTTAGTTTTTCATAAAATCTAGGTCTGGGAACCGACTTGGCTTCAGTGATGAACTGAGTGTTCTGAAAAATTTGCCATCCTTCGTTGGTTTGAACTAGAGTGTAGGGTGAGGACTCAACAAATTTTCCCTGCAACGGAATCTCGATGCATGTTCCATCGGGCAAGATAAAGTAGCGTCCTCCAGTTGGGCCAGCGCCGCCCTTACGCCCTTTGTCCACATTTTCTCTTGTGCGGGCACCCCGGCACAGTAGTTCAATTTTCAAACGGGTGGTGTTCAAACCAACGCCTCAAAGTTACAAGTTTGACGCTTGCCTACAGTTTCAAACCTCTTTGCACAAATTTAAGTATTAGCTGGAAAGTAAAAAAGGTGGATTAGAAGCTATGGAAGCTCCACTTCATTGATTTCAGCGAGGTTTTCTAGGCTGTTCATCTTTATTTTCTTGTCTGAGATTGTGTAGAGCACGTTGCCTATGTAGAGTGACCTTTTCACGAAGTAGGGAGAGGGAGCAAAATAGTCGCTTTTCATGAAGTCGGTGTCATTTTCAATGTGGGTGATTCTGCCTCTGAGCGTGAGTCCTTGATCTAAGGATATGTTGAAGACGTAAGCGCCTTGCCACACAAAGTCTCCATAGGCGTTAGGAGGAACCTCGCCCTGATATTTTGCTTCATCTATCTCCGCGACTGAAACAGGCATGACTAGAAGATTCTTTGATTTATCAAACAAGAAGGCTTTGTGATCACTTAAGACTGGCGAATCTGTTCCTCTGTCGCCTATTTCATATTTGGCTATCTCTTTTGGCATGGAAACATCGCTGACATCAAAGAGAGATATTTTCACTCCCTGATACCATGCGAAGTTTCCTTCCTCTGCCGCCACAGTTTCTTTGCCTATGCCTATCAAATGATTCTCATCGTAGGGATGCAGATAATCTGAGTAGCCGGTTATCTTCAGTTGCCCAAGAACTGTTGGATACTTTGGATCTGTCAAATCTATCACAAACAAGGGGTCAATTTTCTTGAAAGTTACGAGGTAACATCTGTTGCCCATGAACCTTGCAGAATAAATCTTTTCTCCAGGGGCAAGGTCTTCTAGGCTTCCAACAATGTCTAGGTTCATGTCAAGAACGTACACGTTATTCTTGGATGTTGATCCGCTAAACCAGCCCACGTGCCCAGTAGTGGTTGCTATTCTGAAATGGCCTTCATATTCATCCATTGAGAACTGGTTTAACACGTAACCTGGAACCTCACCAGTTGCCTCATACTTGATCTCGCCGTTTTCAATGCGAACTCTATGGATGCCTGTCTTTTCGTCTCCAGTTTCGAAAACTGGAAACGTCACGAAAATGTTGTTCAGAGAAACATACATGACGCTTGTTCCTCCAAGTAGGATTGTTTCATGCTTGGGTTCCTCATCATTTTGCACGTTTATGGCAACCACCGTCGTGAACGCGTAGTAATAGTCAGAAACATTGGAATAGTAGATGTCTGAGGCGGATATTTCCGTAGCTTGGTCGTCTGAATAAATTTTTGGAAGACCCACTTGTTCCTCATTGACATTTGCCGCCTGATTGATCACGACGTAAACGTAGTCGCCTATCATTCTGGAGTTGAAATAGTAACCGTCTAGAGATACGTTCCTCCTTGAAGCAGGATTTTCTCGGTCTGAGATGTCGTAAATCTTAACGAAAGCTCTGGGCGCTTGGTAAGGATAAGGATCAAAAGCCTGTCTTTCATAAATCGGGAACTCTCCCTCAAATATAACCAGCCTGTCTCCATTTATGAATACTCCACTGAGGGTTCCATTCAATTTGATTTGGGAAAGGACTCTGGCCTCTTCGGGAGGATACGCCTTAATAATGACAACGCTGTTCTCTGAAACAAGGTAAATGTATTCTCCGTCAGTCTTCATGACATCTGACTCATCTACGCCCTCAACTTGAATGTTTGTGGTGGAATAGTCAGGAACGTTGGGCGCTTGAGCACCGCCTTCTTTAGTCCTTAAGGTAACACCCCAGGTTGTTGTTGGCATTCTTCCATCATAATAAGGACTAATCTGTGGGCTTGTTTTCAAAAAACTTTTCAACTCCTCGTAAGATGTGAACCTCCGTAATCGAGTATCTTCTAAAGTCGGCCTATACTCTTGGAAGTATAACGATGCAATTCCACTAATTATTGTGGGAACCAAGAGCAGAAACAACGCAATTAGAGGACTCTTTTTCATGTTTTTCACCGCCGCTGTGCCTCCGATTTGGAGAGTTGATCCTCTTCCCTTCTGATCTTGCTGGTTATCTCTTCCACCAACACCCCTATTCTATAAACCACGTAGGCTATTAGAATGGTAATAACAAAAACTCCGAGGTCTTGCAACAACCTTACGAGCTCAGATAAGGTCAATTTTCACATATGCCTCCTAATCATCAAGTGAAATTTTCCACAAAAATGGATTACAGCGAAGAAACATTTAATGCTACATTTCCGAACAAAAACGTACTAAAAATAGAACACAATGCACGGTCAGTTATTGCTGCAGGTTTACAGTTGTTTTTCACAGATTTGAATTGGAATTCTGTATGACACATCGAACATGAACCATTAGGGTATGCCTATACCCTTGCATCTACCCCTACTTTTTTGGGTTAATTCTGGTCATGTAAGCAAAAGGCTGCGGTTGAAACGGCTATTTGGTGGGTAACCGGGCAAGGATTGATATATTAGTATATATCAGCGTAACCTAGAAAAATAAAGAAACTCTAACCCTTTCTAAAATGTTAATGCGGCGATAGGGCTCATTTTAGGAGCCATGGGAAACTTGAGGGAGTGCCCCCCGCATTGATTTTCAATTCATAAATAATTTCTGTAATATGGGCGAATAACAATGGAATGGCTGGCAGAGAAATGAATGATAAGGCAGCGATCTTGATTGGCATCCTTGTTTTAGTTTTAGGTATTCTTGTATTTTTGACTCCAGTAGAGTTCAAGGTGCGCTTGGAGTTCTTGCCATTGAGCTTGGGAGGAATCATGGTTCTAGCCCTTGGCACGTTTCTTTTAATAGTCGGTTTGGTTAGCTTTTTTGTAGAACGCATGGAATAGCTTCTTTACTACGTTGAAGATTTGACTTCTGCTCAAATAGGAATCCTCCAATTAAAGAAGACTGCCCCAATTTGGTTTGAAGGTTAGAAATCTGCGCGCGCGCACATACAGCCTCCTGTGTGGCGGCTGCCGATGCATTGCATGCATCACTTGCGGAGACTGGTTAGGACCAGATGCTTCTTGTCCCTTCGACCCAGAAATACCGAAATCTCTGCCAGCGCGTGCAATCAATCTAACATTCTAGATACCGCGCGCGACTTCAGGTCTTTTCCGTTTTTTCCTTTTTAGCGAGGCTCTATTTTTTCTGCTCCTATCCAGTACACTGTCATCACAAAAAACAGGTGAGCGCGTCATCTTCTCTCGAATTTTCTGCACGCTTAATCTTTTTACTACGTTGGCGCCTTCGCCAAGAATTGAATATAATGCTTCGAAGAAAGCATTGGGCTGTTCTGGAATTTCCTCCTTCTTGATTCCAAAAGTCCTCTCGATTTGAGAATGCACTACCTCCGCAACGCTTGGTCCCAGCAGGTTTAGACTTTCATCAATGCATTCGATTATTATTTTTTGAACATCATAAGATTCATCAGCAGAAATCATCAGTGTCTTAACCTAACCCATGCTTGAGCTTAAGTTTAAGAATCTCTTAGGCTTTTTTGTTATAAATGAATTTTGAAATTCAAATACAGATTCCATAATAGCAAACGACTTACATAAGTTAGCGCGCGCTGCCCAGAAGTAACACTGAAACAATCTGCGAAAAAATAGGAAAAGAAGCTGGAACCTGCTATTTATCAATCATGGCAAGCGGCCTGCAAATCCAAGATCTGAACACAGAAATCGCGAAACAAGCCGTGCTGAAATGCCGATACAGAAACACACCCATGGGCGACTGCATCATCGCGTCAACCGCCATGGTTAACCAAGCAGAAATACTCTTCGATGACCCGCATTTCGACGCAATAAGAGAAACAAAATGCAGCTGGATCTAAAAACAAAAAATCCGCAGCTCATAGACCACTCTTTGATGTTAAAATCTCAAAGCGAGGCATAAGCTAAAGGCTGCATTGATTTAGCTAACCCAAACCCTAAACCCAAATACTTTCCGAATAAAATTTCTGGTCAATTTGATTATCATACTTAAGGTTTTAAAATAAACGAACTAAGAATATGGATTTTAAATAATTAGTGGCGCTATTCAGAGACTTCTTTCTTAGCTATAAATCAGCATATGGTATCACGCAAGATGGACAAAAAAAATTGGGCTTGATTCTGCGATTTGCTATGTGGCGTGTTTTCCGTAGTTGGCTGCAAAGATGTTTAGGTCAATGGGGCCGATGTAACCGTCGCCGTCTAAGTCAGCCAATGGGTTGTAGCCTGTTTGTCCCTTGTGTCTTCCGTATACTGCGGCGAACATGTTGAGGTCGATAGGGCCAACATAGCCATCACCATCCAAGTCAGGAAAAGCCCATTTGCCAGTTGTTACGGCCACTGTAATTCGTGCGTTTTGTTGCCAGATACTGTACGCTGTGCCTATTATGGCCACTGCCATAAATGTGACTAATATTAACGCTGTGAGTTTCCTTGGGTGTTGTCTGTGATATCTTCTGTTAATCTCTTCAGCTTCTTTCTCATTTTTCTTGTAGGTTGGTTTCTGTAGTGTGCGTGCTCGAATCAGTGTGGCCGGGGTCACGGTTTGGTTTACGGCTAGGAAGCCAATCGTCGCTGATATCGCGCTTACCAGTGCCTTTATTGTCCATGTGGGGTTTGGCAGGATTGGTGAGAACCATTCAAAGCCTTGCATTGTTCCGAGGTAAGCTATGGACGCTGTTGGTCCTCCGAGCATAGCGAGATATGTGGCTAGTAGACTTTCTGCGAGCGTTGGAAGAAATTCTGAGCCAATGAAACTTGCGGATGTTTGAACATTGCTCAGTTCAGTGAACCTTAGGACTGGTATTGTTATGAACGTATAGAGTAGGGCTAATAGTCCTATTCCCATGATCAGTTTGTTTCCGGGGCACAATTTTACCAGGTAGGCTCTTGAAAGCTCCATAGCCAGCAACGCTGAAAGAAAGTAGACTGTGTTAATAGCTATAGCCATTGGCGTGAAAAGATATGGGCTTTTTCCGAAACTCGTGAAGAGACCTGAAAGAATCAAAGCAACTATTTGGAACACAGCTACAAGTAAGGCTATGATCGCTAACTTCTTGTTAAACCATTGACGCAATTTTTCAAGACCACAGACATAGAGGGTTGTTAGAGCCACAAAACTCCAAAGAGCAGAGGGAATGATGTAAGCCATTAGTCCAGCTGGTCTGATTACGCTTAGTAACACGTATACGGCCACGACTTGGATCAATACGAAGACTTGTTTGCTTTGCACTCTTCCACCCCGATTTTAAGTCGCTGGAAAGCGCTCGCCAAGGAAATATAAGCGGCGCTTTTTTGCAGTTCCAGCTAAACCGCTTGCTCCACCGTGATGGTTATTGTAAACACTATGCTCTGATCTTGATATTCGTTGCCTGCGGTTGGATCCATGCCTAGATATGCGTAAACTGCATACCACTGTCCTGCGTTGAACACGATTTGCGGAACGCCTGCGGATGCATAATCAAGTGTGTAGCCATTCCACCCGTTCAGATTGTCCTTAATGTATACCACATTATCCCATTCAGTTGCCCAAATGCCCGGACTGTATACGTTCACTCCGGGTATTCCGAAGTAAAGTGTTTTGTTCAAGCCGCCTGGGTCGTTGATTACATCAAGCCTCATGGACTGTATTCGGACTGGCAAGCTGCCAATGTTATTTAGAGCGAGTCCCACTATGCCCTCTGCCCCTGGATAGAATTTTTCAACCGTTATGATTGCTTCGTACACATTTGAACCACGAGAACCGCTAACAGAAACCTCAGGTGGAACCTCAAACCCATCTATTTGGAGGTTTCCCACGTTGTCAACGAGCCACTCGACACTCACAGACGCTGTATTGACAGTGGTGTTTACGATTGCTGGAGCCGTGAAATACGAGTGCACAGCTCCTATTAAGCTCAAAACCAACACTATAATTGCCAGAGTCCCAATAATTTTCCTCATCTGTCATTATTCCTCCTTTCTCTCTTTTTGGGCTATCATCAGACCAGGCGCCTTCTCTCCTGCGACGCCTAGCCCTTTAACGGGGGCTCCCAGTTTTAGTCCCCCGGACAAGGATTAATTATTAAGTGTGCTCCTTATCAAACATTGTAACTTCAAATGCGCGTGCAATATATAGTTTGTGGAACTATTTTCTAGTGCAAATAGCCGTAAATTGAAGCTGGTATAGTATTCTTTCATTGATCCATTTCGCACTGAACCACGGCAAAATGGCACATGTATACCAACATGTATACCAACATACATGGAACTTGTATCTAGAACGGTCGTCCTTTTCTTACAAACACATTGTATGTTACCCGCGCGCGCTGGAACAATGTCAAATTTTTAATTCATACATTTGGACAACCATGTCTTTTGCCTGTTCGTATTCTCCGCCTTTTTTATGAAAGCCCATCTTCTCCACTATTTTTCTGCTCGAGGCTTGGTTGGCGAGTATGTTTACATAAACTTTTTTGCAGTTGTTTTCTCGCGCGAATCTTACAAATTGTTTGTACATGGCGGTTGCAAGACCATGCCCTCTATAGCCTTGGTCAACAGATTGGTGCTCACCGAACAATCCGTCTTCAGTGACTTTCGCCTTGTATACGCCTGCAAGTTTGTTGTCTATTGTGATGCCAAAATAATGATAGCCAGCGTTCATCTCGTTTAAAATCTGTTTTTCAGAGAGCATTCTTGCTTTTCTCCATTTTTCCGGATACTCATACGCGGTTGACCAAACTTTTTTGAGCAATGCCTCAATTTGAGACGCATGTTCCGGCGATAATTCTTTCACGTAGGTTTCATTCACCTTGGTTTGTGCTGAACTCCCTCCTTTTAATCCGAAAATGGATTCCTTTTTTAAATTCATGAATGTCTCCACTTGACCTTGATGTGAAATTTGGATTGTTTTGGGTTGAAGAATTGTTCCTACAACGTTTGCTGTTAATTCATGGCTTCTCAACAATTTGATACATTCTTTGGGTCTGTTGGTTGTGAGCACAAATCCAGTGGATGGATAGGTCATGAGCCAGTCGCCCAATGGAAGGTTTTCTGGTTTGGGTATGGCGTCTAGGTTTACTGTTGCTCCCACTCGACTTGATTCGCATAGCATTCCGATGGTTCCGACGACGCCTGGTCCGCTTATGTCTCGGCACGAGTGCACAAGTTTTTCTTCAGCCACCTGAATAACCGATTCTAAACGGGTCCAGATTTGTTTGCTGGTTTTGAACAGAACCGAGTCAAAGGTTTTCATCCAACTTTTTGAGCCGAAGTTGCCGTTGAGGTCTATAGCGACGATGAGGTTGTCGCCAACCTTAGCCGTGGCGCTTGAAAGCACGTTGCGTGCAACGCCTATGACTGCCGCGTCAATGGCGTCAAATGAAGTGTCTGGGTGAGTGTGACCCTTCAGAAATTTTAACCCATACTTGTCTAAGCCATGTTTTATTCCATTAACAATTTGACGGCGGACACTGGGCGAACTTGACGAAAGAACGTGAGCATAGCCTATGGGGTGGGCTCCCTTGGCCACAACATCGTTTACGTTCACAACCACTGAGTAAAAGCCTGCAAGCCAAGGGTCGTCTTGGACTAAGCCTTCAACAATGCCGTCGGTTGAAACCACAATTTTTAAGTCGTCAACCTCTAGCACGCCGGCGTCATCGTAAACATTTTCTCCCAAGATGGGCAGGAGTTCACCGAGGGCGGATTTGCGTGTTATTCCCCTGAACTGCTTTAACGCGCTTAACAGCTTAGAGATTGTTGGCTGGCTTTGCCTCCGGTCTAAGCTCAAGTTGTCACCTAAGCGCACCTTTTCAATAACTTTAATATCTCTTTTGACACATTTTGATTTCAAAGTGGTTTCAATTGAGTTACAAAAAGACCGAGAAATCCGTGGCGTTTACCATACGTCTACCAATACGATGCGTAGAGATAATAGACCAACTTATTGAGGCTGGCGTTTACTCAAGCCGAGGCGAATGCATAAGAGACATCGTCAGATCAGCTTTGAGAGAAGGCTTCCACAAAAAAATGCTGCCAGAGTCCTAACTCAAACACCCTTTAGGTTGGCTTCTACGTTTTCTATTCGTGTCTCAAGGCTACAACTGGATCCAGTTGGGATGCTCTCCAAGCTGGGTAGAAACCAGATACCACGCTGAGAATCAAGCATAGAAGCCAAGTGGAAATGAAGGTTTGCGGCGTGAAAATTGGGTAAATGAAACTGAATTCAGCCGAAAAGAGCATGCGCATGGCATAGGCGAGACCAACTCCGAAGATCATGCCAATTCCTCCGCCTATCATACCGATTATCAAGGCTTCGTTTAGAAAGAGTCTCATGATTAGGCCATTGCTGAACCCTATGGCTTTTAGGATGCCGATTTCTCGGATGCGCTCCATCATAGACGTCCAAAGTGTGGTGATTATGCCAACAGACGCTACTAGCAGAGAAACAGCTGCTATATTGCCCACAAAAATAGATATAGCCGTGCTAATCTTTGCGATTGTATCCGCAATGGTTTTTGGTGAAATGACATTAACATTGTAGATTTCCACGAGATCCTTGCGCACAGCGTCGTTTAGATCTGAGCTCTCTGTGATAACGTAGGCTCCGTCATGGTCGCCGCGACGGCCAAAGAAAGAGTTTGCAGAAGAAATTGAAATGAAGGCCATCTGATCAACTGGAATGATGCCGCTTCCAAGATAGTTGAGGATTCCGCGAACGTTATACGCCTTCTCCTCAACTACCTGTCTCCCATCTTCGGCCTTCGCATACCTTATCTTGACAGTCTGACCCAAACGGGTAAAGGGCTCAGCCTCCCTTGAAGAATAAACGATCTGATTTCCAAGGAGAACACCAATACCGTCAGAGGGGGAAACAGTGGTCCCAGCTTCAACAGAAATGGTTGGAAATATGAGACTGAGCTTAGACTGATCTAAGCCTAAAACCACTATTGACTGTGTCTCTCCTCTAGAGTCTATAACTGAAACCTCCTGAATAAAAGGAACAACGTCCATGACTCCGTCGAATCTCGAGAACTCCTCAACTATGTGGTCATCTATTTGAAAGTCTGTTCCTCGGGGCGTTACAATCAAGAGGTTGGCGCCCAAAGTTGTGAAAACCTGGTTTATGTAAGTCACTGTGCCTGTGCTTACCCCGTTAACCGCCACAATTAGACTGCCTCCCATAACAACCATTAGAATCGTCAAAATCGCCCTCAATCTTCTCTCCTTCAAAGCTTCATAGGAGAGACTGATCAACGACAAGATTTTTCACCCTCAAACAGGCTTGGACACTTTCTTAACCTTTGACATGCGACGTAAATACAGTACAAGGAGGGCTATTCCAGCGCCCACTATGACCAAAATGGTCCATCCACCGTTGCTCAAGAACCACAAGATGCCGCTGACTCCGTTTGAACTCGGCGGCGTCTGGGTGCCAGTTGCCACGAGTAGGTTTGCTGTGACGTTTAGGACATGTTGCCGATACTGATCGTCTTGATAGATTAGACTAATGGCCAAAGGATACGTGCCGTTCTGGACGCCTGACTTCGTGTGAACCACAACCGTGAACGGGACAGGAGAGTTCGGCTCAATATCACCAACATATGCGTTGCTTTCTGAAGAGAGGTCTAGAACAGGATTTGATTGAATTGAAGCGTTGGCAAAGGAAGCGACCACGTTTCCAGTGTTCAAAACTGTGGCGGTGATCGCAACCTCTGACCCGCTGGCAACCGGTTGAGGGTTCACCAGAAGACCATAGACAATGAGTCTCACGTAGCCTTGAACAATTAAACCCAAATTGTAGGTGCCAGTGTACGTTTGACCGTGTTCATCACCGTAGCTTATGGTTAATGTTCCAGTGAATGTTGATCCAATGGCGCTAGCAGGAGCATATATTCTTGGAGTGATCGACACATTTTTCGAAGGCTCAAGGGATTCAAAAACCCAAGAATCGTTTCCGTGAATGATGAGGGGTTGAGGAACAGTTAGGCTCACTTGCACCGTGCCCTTCCAGAGGTTGTTTTGAATAATAATATCTAATGAGTTGTCAAAACCCGCAGTTAGGTAATTTTCAGACACGAGAAACGCTGAGATAGGCACAATTGTCACTGAAATTGTCCATGTTTGAGAACTGGTCAAGCGGCCGTCGCTAACAGTGAAGACCAGCGTGTGGGTTCCAATGTCCTCAGCAGTTGGCACGTAAGTATAAACTGCAGAATTTGAAACTGAAATGGCATCTAGTTCCCATTCGTACGTGATCGTATCGTTGTCAGGGTCACTGCACTTGGTGCTGAAGTTCAATGACTCTCCTACGTTCATGCTTAGAGCTGTGGCTGAAGGGGCAAAAGAGTCGATGGTTGGCAGCCTGTTAGGCAATAAGATGGTTACCACTAAGTTTTGAGACTCTCCTAGGAGCCACGTGCCGTTCACCGACTTAACAAGGTATTCTGTCAACAGACTGCAATTATAATAATCAGGCACCGCGTTGCGAGCAATGTTTAGTCTGAATGTGAAAGCGAAGGACCCAGCTGGCAAAATTTCGCCAGTCTGATTGAATATGTCGCCAGCCTGCAGTGGGACTCCTGTGGCGGTGGCATTGTAACCGCCATTAATGTAGTCGATGAAGAATCCATTTGGCTTTAATAGAAGAGTCCCGTAGACTCCTTTCAAGGTTTCATTTGAGAGGTTGCGCACATCCACGGTTAGAGGCGCATTCGTGTCGCCTGGTTCAACCTCTATGGGGTCGGTTGTAGATGTGCCCCAAGCCACGCGTTCCACTCGAAATGGGACTGATGGCGCTCCATAAATTGGGGAGACATGAAATGAAACAATGCCAAGAACAAGTATGAATGAACAAGCAAACACGATTTCATAGTTTCTGTTCATTGCGTCGTCCTCCTACGAGCTCTTCTCTTTCGATTTTGCCATCTCTCAGATAAATGATTCTGTCAGCCATGTCGGCAGCCTCTTTATTATGAGTAACCACGATAACCGTAGTTCCAAGCTCTTTGTTGGTTCTTCTCAGAAAAGACAGGATCTCCATCCCAGCCTTTGAGTCTAAGTTTCCAGTCGGTTCGTCAGCCAAAACTATGCGCGGACTGTTTACCAAGGCTCTGGCGATGGCGACTCGCTGTTGCTCTCCACCACTCAAGGTTTTTGGTCTCCTAAACTCCATGCCACCTAAACCCACAACACCGAGCATCTCACCAATCCTTTTCATGCGCTGCTCCCTTCCCGCACCTCTGACCAGCATTGGAAGCTCCACGTTTCTGAGCACGTTAGAACGGGTTATGAGATTGTAAGCCTGAAAGACAAAACCCACCTTTTCGTTGCGAAGCTGAGCCAGAGCCAACGCTCCCATCTTTGAAATGTCAATCCCGTCAATCAATACATGACCCGAAGTGGGACGATCCAAAGCGCCTATTAGATTAAGCATGGTAGATTTACCGCAGCCTGAAGGCCCCATAACAGCCACGAATTCTCCTTTTCGAACTCTCATTGTCAACCCATTGATGGCTGGCACAACCACTGAACCCATAGTATATTTCTTAGTAACATCAATAACCTCTACAGAGTAATCGTCAACTCCAGCTTCAACGCTTTTCTGTGTAACACCCGTTTTCGCCAAACGGAAAGCAGACTCTCCAAGCGCCTTTGAAACGAAGAAAAAGCCTAGAGCTCCCAAAGACATAATAGAAAGTGCCTGAAACACCAAAGCCCACGCAAATCTCGCCTCATTAAATGTGGCGCTAATGAAAAACGCGAGGCCTAATATTGCCTCGGCTACTGGAGTCAACAGTGAAAAATATGCTCCCAAACGATTGCCTGTGAGAACCCCATATAGGCCCAAGAGACTGGAGAAGATAAGCAATCCGCTCATGGTTAAGTTCATCGGATAAAGGAAAACTGAAGCGAGGCCGGGTGCAATGCCCAAAAATGATGTTAACTCAATCACAGTGAAGACTGCCAAAATTGCAATGGAAACTTCCTTTGCGAAAGGCTTTTGAGTTAACACTTCAGTGAGCCGCCCTTCAGCGCTTCATTTGCGGATCAGCATGAACAAAAATGAACGCCCCGCATCCTATAAGGCTTATTTTTCAACCACAGCGCCCTTTCAACACTTTGTAGGCTTCTTGCGGATTCAAAATGTTGGCCGTCAGTTTTTCAAAAGGGCAAACGTCAATTTTTTCATAGTTTAGGATGCTGGGCACACGCTTTTCATATTCGAGGAAAATCTTATGGTCTTTTAGAACCTGAATTCCACCACTACTAGCGGTGACGGCAAAAGCAGCGACCACACCAGAGTAAGCAAAGAGCAGCGCCGCAGCTCGCCCTAGGATTTTGTCGGCAACCGATGATCCCTGCATGGTCTTCTTGTGCTGCTCTATGGCGTTCAGCAAACCGCTTATTCCATGAAGTTCAGTTTCAAAAAGGACTTTACCATTTTTTGCGATGACGAGAGCTAAATCCTTAAGTTTTAGCCTCTGCTTGGCGAGGTTGAGGTCTGCTTGCATAGGCTGTGTTACTTCCTCAGTATTGTAAACAACTTTTCTTCAGGCAAAGCCGCTACTAGTCTGGCGAGCTTAATGGTTTCGTATGATGAAATATCAGTTGGCAGTGCCTTTTTCAATTCCATCAATTTATCCGGTTTCAACGTAACTGTAACATGTCTTCCTCCCGGTATTTGGAAGTCAGTTGAGATTGTTTTGGACGCTTTTTTCAGTTGCAGTTTTGTGTTTCCAATCGTGCACTTTGTAACAACTTGAATTCCGTCGATTGCACAGGAAAAGGGCACAACCCGCTCAACGCTGATGGCTGAGCGCAGTTTGGCGTTATCTGGAGTTGTTTCTAGTTCCCTCAAGCCTATGAGGCCCATGCGAATGCCGATGACTAGAAAAGGACCTATGTGTCCATGGAAGTCTACAGCCTTGTTTATAATTGAGTCTAAGTTTTGTCTTGTTGCCATTTACTCTTTCACCTGGTCACTGTTATTCTTTGGGTTATTGCAAACATGTTTTCTAAGGCTTTTCTGGCTTTCTCAGCTACAGGTTTGGGAACAGTTATGGGATGTTTCTCCTCTTTTAGAGACCGATATAAACGTTCCAACGTGTTGAGTTTCATGTTTGGGCATATGGCACCATCGTAGGCTGGAAAGAACTGCTTATCAGGATTTTCCCTTGATAAGCGGTGGAGGATTCCAACCTCTGTCCCGATTATAAACTTTTTAGCGGACAGCTGACGCGCATAGTTGCATATTTGGGATGTGCTTCCAATGTAATCGGCTGCTTCTTGAACTTCTGGCGTGCATTCAGGATGCACAATAACCGTGGCGTCTGGATGCGCTTGTTTCAAGAGTTGAATGTCTTCTTTTTGGAAGAGCACATGGGTTGGACAGAAACCTCTCTCGGGGATGGGAATAATCTTTTTGTCTGTTCTTTTCTGAACAAACAAGGCTAGGTTTCTGTCAGGTCCAAACAGCATTGCGTCGGCTTCTACAGCTTTCACTATTTCTAAGGCGTTCGCTGAGGTGCAGCAGACGTCGCATTCAGCTTTGACTTCGGCCAAAGTGTTGACATAAAGCACAACTGGCACTTTTGGATACTTGTGTTTCCATCTTTGAATTTCGTCTACGGTTAGCATTTGCGCCATTGGGCATCTTGCGCCTTCGCTAGGTAGAAGCACCTTCTTGTCTGGGTTGAGTATAACGGCGGATTCAGCCATGAAGTCTACAGCTGAGAAAACGATTATTTTTGCCTCTCTTTCTTCCATGGCTCGCCGTGACAATTCAATGCTGTCGCCAACGTAGTCAGCTATGTCTTGGATTTCAGGTCGTTGATAATTGTGCGCCAAAATTATGGCTTTCTTCGCCCTCTTCAACTTGAGAATGTCGTCGGTCAGGGTCACTGATTTGGTCCCTTCAATGATTTGTTGAGAAAAAGGCTAATCACACGCAAGAATATAACATTATCTTTTTAGTATGCGTGCGCTTGGTTGGATACAGTTTATTTGGTCCGGGTAAGTTAGGGAGTTAAGGCTCTTAACGAAACTGTACGCTATCTTCTTTTTCTTTCATTCATCCACAGATTTGCGAATTCTCTATAGTTTTGAGCGATTTTTTCGATTGCTGTGGCTCTGTTGATTTTTCCCGCTCTGTACTCTACAAGTGGTTCCCAAAAAATGGTTCTTCCAACGGCAAATCCTATAATGCCTGGTATTTTTGCTCCCACTCTGAGCCATTTTTGCACCTGTTCCTTCTTTTCGCCTCTCCCAAGAGTTATAACGGCTGCTTTCCTTCCCTCTCTTTGCGCCTGTCTAACTACTGCCTTTGCGTCTTCAGGTTTTTCTACTCCTTCCAGCTTCCAAATGCTGGGTTCAATTCTACCGTCTTGAATTTGTCTAAGAGCTTCAACCATTAGTTTGGGACGCATTTCTCGATCGTATGTTTCCTTTGACTCGCCAGATTCAGACAATTGCTTTGGAGTCGGAGGCACGAGAAGTTCGAAAAGGAAGGGTTTCTTTATGGATTGGAGATAGTCGCTGAGGTTTTTGAGTCTCTGAAGTTGTCTCTTGTTCATGATTGTGTCGCCCTTGGGATTGTAGCGCACCAAAACTTTGACAAGGGTTGGGTCAAACTCTTTAATGTGTTTTGGATATTTCTCGCCGTATTCGAAGTCAAATTCTTCTTGGCCCGACTTCTCCACAGGCATGGCAAAGGTTAAGCCGTTTTTTTTAGCTTCTCTAAGAACGTCGGTGCCAAACTCTTCATCAACCAGTAAACCAGCGATTTCTCGTGGAACCCCCTTTTTCAAAGCAATTTTGAAGCCTTCGAAAATCATTTTTTTATAATCTGTAATTTGCCTTTTCTCTTCTGGAGTTGGTTGACGATTTTTGATTTCGAACATTTTCTCCGTGAATGAAGTGCGATGATCAAACGCCAGAATCAACAATTCCTTTTTAGTCCAGTCTATCAATTTTTTCCCACACTTGCTTTTAATTTTCAATCCATATATTCTTTTTTTTGGTTTGTTTTCGTGGCGGTTGGAAAAATTTAAACTCTTGACAAGAGGGTTATGTTGAGGTAGAGGTTCTCTCCCAACCAATAGACGGTGCTTGCGGGCTTGTCTATAGACGACATTAGAATACTTCTTCTCCTATATTCACAACTTTTGCGTTCAAATAAATCTTTGATGGAGCCCCGAGCGGGATTCGAACCCGCGACCTACAGCTTTCTTTTTGTCTATTATACAAGGCTATTGCTCTACCGACTGAGCTACCGGGGCGTCACCCAAAACATCAAGCAATCAAATATTTTAAAATTTGGTGTCTTGAGCGATTTTGAGTTTTCAATTAGGGAACTAAGAATTTACTATTGGCTCGGAGCCTTTGAAATGAAAGATATATTATCCAAAGTGCGTGTGAGGCACGAAAATGTGACTGTATCATTTATAATTCGCAGGTACAACTCTAAGGCAGACAGTCACGACAAAAAGCTGAGATTTAGGCATTACTTGCTAGGAAGAATGGCATTCCAATGTTTCCAAGCCATGAAGAAGTTAGATGCCATTTGCAAGCAATCATGCACTCGAACTTATATTCTAAAAAAAGTAATAACGATTGACGCAATTAGCTTCTTCACATCAAATCGAATCCATGTGACATTTACGGACTTTAAAGAAAATTGGCAACATAGAATAATAAACCAAATTCTAGAGTTAACTACAGAAAAGTAATCGTAACGTCTCACGTTTCGCGGGCTCTTGAGATGGTGCCGTTCGCCCTCATGAAGACTTGCTTCACGAGTGGGGCGGGATTCGAGCCCGCGACTTCTGGAATGGGACGCTTGCCCTATTTCTCCAGATGTCACATCCCATTGTTGACCATCTGGGATTATGAGTCTGGCGCCCAAACCAGGCTAGGCTACCCCGGCCGAATAAATCTTGATTATCCTCTTTCATTAAGACAGATTTAGGATTATCTGATGTAGAAACGTTTTGTGTATCCGTTAGGCTTCCTCAGCACATCTTGTCAATTTCAGTGAGTGCATAGTCTAAGGCTTCTATTCCGATGTTTATTTCATCCTCTGTTATGTTTAGGGCAGGCCCGATCCTTAAAGTGTTGGGGACGAATCCTCCAATAATTACTCCTTTCTCCAAGCCCTTTCTTGAAACGATCTCGCTTGGGTATGAAGATATATCTCCTGCATAGGCGGCGTTTCTGTCTTCTTTTATGAACGGTTCCTTAGTTTTCTTGTTCTTGACAATTTCCACAATCCAATAAAGTCCACATCCATTGACGAGGCCGACGCATTTGTGTCGATCCTCAAGTTCTCTCAATTTTTCTCCCAGATACTTACCCATCTTGGCAGCACGTTCTGGAATTTTCTCTTTGATCATAAGTTTTATGTTAGCTACTATTGCCGCCATTGAGACCGGGTGGGCTCCAAATGTTGGGTAGTGATTCCAACGGTACTTGTCGAAAAACTCAGCGATCTCCTTGCTCACCACTCCTCCTGCAGCCGGAAGTTGAGAACTGCTTATTCCCTTTCCCATTGTCATTATATCTGGTGTAACGCCATCATAGAGTTGATAGCCAAACCACTTGCCCAATCTTCCGAAGCCGCAAATAATTTCGTCATCAATCCAGAGTATTCCAAGATCTCGCGTCATCTTTCTTATCTGTGGAATATATTCAGAGGGTGGAATAATACTAGGCCCACCAATGTGTACATCCGCAATCATAGCTGCAAAGGTTTCAACACCTACCATCCTGATTAGGTTCTCTGTAAACTGAACGCACGCCAGTTTGCCATTTTCTTTGCAGTCGGGATACTCACAGCCAAGTGGACACCTATAGCAGTGAGGCGATGGAGCGAAATAGAATCCACCTGTTGGAAGGTCTGGGACATCTCTAGATTCTGAAGTTTTAGGTGAGGCAAGAATACCGCGATCTGCCCGTATGCCTGTGCAGCTTCCTGCGCCAAGAGTCCAACCATGGTATGCCATTCTCGAGAGTATATTACGTCGGTTTGTGTATAATCTGGCTATGATAATAGCTTCTTCGTTTGCCTCGCTTCCGCTCACAACAAACCGTACTCTTCCAGCCCAATTGTCAGGTTTGAGTATGTCCTCTATTATGAGTTTGGCTGCCTCTGATTTGTAGGGCGTTACATAAGTCTCTGGCGCCCAACCGTACCTGTCTAAGGCCTTCTTTATCTCTTCAATGACTTCCTCACGACGCTGACCAACGTTTATGTTGAACCAGCCTCCCATAAAGTCTAGGATTCTGTTTCCCTTGTTGTCAATGATCCAGCTTCCTTCAATTCTATCTACAGTAAAGGGAACCCACTCTTCTAGCGCATCCTTGTGGTGCATGTAGTATTTTCTATCCCATTCAATGTATTGATCCCACGACATGCGAAAACCCCCTTCATGTGTGCATTTATTTTGATTTTTTACTATGGTTTTGCCATAATCAACCTTTTTACATTTAACCCTTTGCCAACAGGCTTAAAAAACAAATTAAGCCTTAGGATTAGATAATCTGTTGTTGCCTCTAATGTTTTTGAATTCTTGAACACTCGTTTCTGTGCCTATATAGATTATGTCAGCCATCTTAATGAAAAGGCCTGTTTCAATCACGCCGGAGATACACTTGAGTTTTGTGTTCAATTCACCGGGAGTTTTGATTGGTCCGAAGTCACCGTCGATGATGAAATTGCCGTTGTCGGTTATGATTGGACCAATCTTCCCCTTTCCTTCTCGGAGAACGGGTTTTCCGCCCATTTTACGAATTTTAAACATGACCATTCTTGTTGCCATAGGTAAGACTTCAACAGGTACCGGATGATTTGTTCCCAGTTTTTTCACGAGTTTGGTTTTGTCTGCCACTATTATGTTTCGTTTTGAGGCTGACGCCACTATTTTTTCGCGGGTTAGGGCTCCACCCATACCCTTTATCATGTTTAAGTCGGGGTCTATTTGGTCTGCTCCGTCGATGTTTAAGTCGAGTTTAGGGTGTTCAACAAGGCTTGTGATTGGGATGCCGCAGTCAACCGCTAGCAGAAACGATTGATGTGATGTTGGAACGCCTAGAATCCGCCAGCTCTTCTGCTTGATTATTTTTCCTATTTGCTGTATGGCGTAGGTGGCTGTGCTTCCGCTTCCAAGCCCTATTGTGTAGCCGTCTTTTACGTGTTTAACCGCTTCTAGGGCGGCTCTTTTTTTTGCGTCTTCTATCCATTTTGCGCCTTTAGGATTCACCCTCAACCTCGATTTGCCCCAGTCTTTCGAGTACTTTCTCCACTTCAGCCCTTATCTCCTCAATTCTTTTCTCAGCCCCAGTCTTGGGTGGAGCAGATGGAGGCGGTTTTTTCCGCGCTTTCTTCTTTTCTTTCTCCTTTTCCAACTCTTCTGTTGGTTCTTCACTTATTGTGGGAACGGCTTCGGGAACCGGCACCTCCTCTTTCTCCAGCTTTACCTCCAGTCTTGTCCGTAATTCTTCAACTTTTTTGCCGAGTTCGTCGAAGCGTTCGCTGAAGAGTTTGACTAGGTCCTCTTGCATGGCTTCGAGTTCGTGTAGCGCTACGACAGATTCGCTGCGCGAAATGTGATCACGAATCTTCATCATACGAGACTTGTACCTGCGGGCAAGTTGTTCTCGTTCTTCCTCGCTGATCTTTCCCTCTGCGTGTGCTTCATAGAGGCGTCGAATGGCGTAGCTTAGAACCTCTCTTTCCAAGTCCAACAGCTTCAGTTCGTCTTTGGCTTTTTTCGCCTCATCGGTTGTCACTGTGCGTTCGGTTTTTAAAGCACGTGCGAGCCACGTTTCCCTGGCTTCTGAGATAATCTTTTCTGGCCGCTCCTTTGGGGCGGGTTTCCGCGACCTCGTGGCGTAGAGCAATATGAGAGCGGTTGCAACAGTCCCAGCCGCAGCCAGCACGTATAGCCATTCAAAATCTGCCACGAGGCTCCCTCGACAACATCATGGTTTTTGCTGCAAGTGCTATATAAATATGCGGAACAAGTTCAAAAAGAACTTTTTCGGTTTAAAGTTCATTCACGGCAATAAATATGCAATGAAAGTTCGGCGCTGCGACCTGAACTCTTGAAACGGATTCCAAGAAGCTTTTCTACCGAAACCTTTGAAAACTTAATTAGTCCTTTGCTCAGTAGTTGAGAAGGAGGCTTTGCCATGACTGAGGTGGGAAAGAGGATTCGGATTGATCGAATAGTGAATCGGGATACTAGGAGGACTGTTATAATTCCTATGGATCATGGGATTACTGTTGGACCTATTAAGGGATTGGATGATATGAAGAGTATTGTCAATCAGGTTGCTGAGGGTGGTGCAAACGCTGTTTTGTTGCACAAGGGGATCATAAGGGCTGGTTACAGGGGCTATGGTCGAGATATTGGTTTGATAATGCATCTTTCGGCGAGCACGGCGCTTGGGCCAGATCCAAATGCGAAGGTGCAGGTGGCGGATGTTACTGAGGCTTTAAGGCTCGGCGCGGATGCTATCTCGGTTCACGTAAATGTGGGGTCTAAGACGGAACCGGAGCAGATTGAGTTTTTGGGTCAAACTGCTAAGGTGTGTGAAGATTGGGGGATGCCTCTTCTCGCCATGATGTATCCGAGAGGCGAGAAAATACAGAACGAGTACGACGTAGAGGTTGTTAAGCACGCTGCTCGCATCGGTGCTGAACTTGGAGCAGATATAGTGAAGACCAATTATACTGGAAGTGAGGACACGTTTAGGGATGTTGTTAAGGGTTGTCTAGTGCCAGTTGTTATGGCTGGAGGCCCAAAGACAAAGACTGATGAAGAGTTTTGCCAAATGGTTTACAGTTCCATACGAGCTGGCGGCTCCGGAGTGGCGGCTGGAAGAAATGTTTTCCAGCATCGTAACCCAACCAAGATGATTAAGGTGTTGTGTGGCATCACCCACGAAGGCTTAGATGTCAAGGCGGCCTTAACGAAATATATGAAATAGCCATTTCATTTGAGAGCCTCGGGCGGGATTTGGACCCGCGACCGCCGCCTCTTCGGCACGGTTACCAAGGCGATGCCCCACCAGGCTAGGCTACCGAGGCGTGACTGTGCATATTTTTCAGTGTGATTGTAGATTAAGGTTTCTTGTCTGAGGGCTCTGGTGGTTCATGTGTTATTAACTTGTGTACAGATCAGTTAATAATAACTTCTAGCTTAACATGGGGGGTTTCTTTCATGTGCACGGAACTTTTAAGTTTTAACAGAGTCGTTAATATTTGGCTTTAGGGCATGTGCTAGGGGTGCTTCATGTTGAGCGGGGGTTTCCAAGTCTGGTCTAAGGAGCAGGGCTTAGGACCCTGTGGCGTAGGCCTTCGTGGGTTCAAATCCCACCCCCCGCACCATCTTCGCATTGTCAGATTCGCTCAATTTTCGCTCTTTTTGAGCGCATAACAGCAGAAAATCGACTTCAAATCGCAGGCAACTTTTGATTCTGCTTGAGCGTTTAAAACTGTCAACCTCACACGCGCAGACAAGTTACTGCGGTTCGGTGGAACTAGAGTATAGTGGAGATATCTCCCGCAAACCCCCTCCTTTTTTAGGGTTTTGCAAACAGATTTATCTTTGGGTGTTCAACTGTGTCTTTATGAACCAGCTTTCTTATAGTGTGTTAACTCCACATATTATGAGAGAATCGAGGGAAAAAAGCTATAATAATTCGGTGCACATATAATCCAATGCCAAATTTCAATCGATCGATTTGAAGGTCGAGACAATTGAGGAAAGACAAAATTGCGATCGGACTTTTTACATTGCTCTTAATGGGCATGTTAGCGTTTACATTCACTATTCAACCTGTCAAGGCTTCTGAAACCATTCACATTAGGGATGATGGTTCGGTTGAGAATACGAACAAAATTCAGCGGGGTGGAAATATTTACACTTTTACTGATAGTAGTTCCGAGACTTGGACTATCCAAGGTGATGATGCTCTCTCAGTCGTAACAGAAACTCAGTCGCAACAGATTTTTGAGGTACGCGAGGAGTTTGGCAATGGGAGTATGGCGAGCATCGAATGGGGAGACTTTGATAACGACGGCGACCCAGACTTGGCGGTTGGAAATCTCGATGGGGACAACTACTTGTACATAAATAATGGGAACGGAACGTTTACCCCAAAGACACAATTCATAACTGGATATAGATACCGCATAACTTTGGCAGCGGGAGACTATGATAATGACGGGGATTTAGATATGGCAGTTGGGACCGCTGGGGATCATCGAATCGCTCTCTACGCTAATGATGGCAATGGAACTTTTACACTCGATCAGGAATTTCTTGGCTACGGCTGCTATTCATTGGCTTGGGGGGACTACGACAACGACGGCGACCCTGACCTAGCATTGGCAAATGGCGGTGCGACAATCCTCTATGTCAATAATGGGGACGGAACCTTTACTGAGGAAACACCCTTCCAATACCCTGGAGAATACTTAGCATGGGGAGACTGCGATGGTGACGGCAAATTGGATTTGGCCGTTGCGCGGCAAGACCTTCTGTGTATATATGGAAATAATGGTGACGGAACTTTTTCTGTCATGTTTATGATATTGTACGAGCATTATGGTCCCGTAGCTTGGGAGGACTACGATAGTGATGGCGATCTGGACTTGGCAGTGGGTAATCCTGATTATGGTCAGCCAAGCTACCTCCTTGTCAATCAGATAGTGCCAAATCCGCCAGCACCTCCACCTGAACCTCAGTTCGTTTGGGTAGATGATGACTGGGCGGGTTATAACCCCGGAGACCACGTCAATGGACACGTCTTTGGCATAGATGCTTTTGCAAGTATTCAGGATGCTATTGATGCTATGGCATCACCGGGCACTGTGTACGTGGCTGCTGGAACCTATATGGAGAACATCAATTTCCTCGGCAAAGCGATAACAGTAAAGAGTGAATCAGGAGCAGAAAACACTATAATTGATGGCGGTGGTATTGGAAGCGTCGTTACCTTTGAATCTGATGAAGGATTGGATTCAGTTTTAGATGGATTTAAGATTACTAACGCAGGGGGACTTAATAATCACGGAATAAGATGTTACAAAGGATCGGCTACCATTATCAATAACATAATACAAGATAATGCCGGCTATGGGATTTGTCTATATAAATCAATAAGCATAATAAGAAATAACACCATTTATGGCAATCCTGAGTTCGATCCAGGACCATTTGATGCTTTACACACGGCGGAATCCACCGTCATAATTGAAAACAATACGATTCTGGCCACAGATCCAAACGGTAATATCAACGCAATATATGTTTCGGATACTGAAGGTGTGTTACCGCAAAGTTTCTTAATTTCCTCGAACGTCATCAAAGGACGTATCTTCGTTGATGTTTTCTCTCCAGTCTTAACATTTGAAAATGAAATAAGCAACAACATAATAATAGTGGAAAACCTCTTTTCAGAAGCCATTAACGTAAATATTGAGGGTGATGCCACACTATCAATCGTCAACAACGTCATCCACAAAGGAGGAGGGATTTTTCTTCAACGTGGTGGCGAGAACACAACAATACTAAATAACATAATTACCGAGTGTAACCAAGGAATACATTCGTGGTCGGGTGCGCGCGCGCATGAGATATTAAACAACGATTTATGGAACAATGAAATAAACTATGGAGGCATACCTGACCAGACGGGCATAAATGGCAACATCTGTGCGGACCCGATGTTTGTGGATGTTGCTGGCGGCGATTATCATCTCAGACGGCGTGTGTATCAAATTACATCGCTCTGCATTGATGCTGGCACCAATGAAGGAGCGCCTAACACCGACTTTGATGGAAGTCCTAGACCCATTGATGGTGATGGAGATGGAATCGCGGTTGTTGACATGGGTGCATATGAATATGCTCTTGCACACGAACTCGACGTTTATTTGGAAGCTCCGATGTACCTTGAAGCCGGTGACTCTTCGCTTCTGAATGCAACGGTATACAATGATGGTGTATTTGGCGACGAGACCGTGGACCTATCTCTGTGGATTAACGGCACAGTAGTTGACTCCGCGACTATCCCTACGCTGGCAATAGGTACATCGTATACTCTTAGCTATAGTTGGACCTCAACCGTGGAAGCGACGTATAATGTGACCGCGTATGCTCCGCCGATACCAGGCGAAATTTATGCAGGGAATAATCATGCGTCTCGGATGATATCGATCGGTCGAGCCCCAACGATTACAATCACGTCGCCAGAAAACAGGACATACTCCACAAACACAGTTCAACTAATGTTCACTATCGACGAACCAGCCGATTGGATTGGCTACAGTCTAAACAGACAAGCAAACATAACTATCACGGGGAATACGACTTTGCCCCCCTTGCCTGACGGATGGCACTACGTAGTTGTTTACGCAAACGACACATACGGCAACATGGGAATGAGCACCGTCTACTTCAAAACTGACACTACCGATCAATGGATCTGGTACACAAATGAGAACAAGCGTTTTCAGATATTAGTTCCTCTCGGGTGGACGTATGAATCGGACGTTAAATTTGACACTGATATTGCTGATGTGGTTTTGTACGGACCTACTGAGGATGGCTTCACAGTTAACATTAATGTTGTTTCAGGTTCAGACCCAGAGGTTAAGGAGACGGAGGGTTACCTTGTTAATGCCGCGAATGAGGTGATTCGCGGTATTTCCGAATCATTTTTCCTGCAAGTGGTTCAAAGCCCAACATGCACCACCATCAACGAACACGCTGCGGTGACATACATAGTTCAATATCAATTCGAAGGCTTTACCATAAAAATGAAGCAGGCAATCTTTGTAAGTGATGAGCGGAACTACTTCTGGATCATAACAGCCACCTCCTCAGCAAACAACTACGAGGAATACGAGCCTACCTTTGACGCTGTGATACATGGCTTCAAAGTCCTGCCTTGGATGTTAACCTTCTTCGAGGAATTTGGCGTCTGGATTGGACTCGTTGTGGTTGTGGCCGTCTTAGCTCCGGTGCCCTTAGCGTTGAAGAGGAGAAGAGTGCCATCACCTGCTATTCCTGCGCCTAATTTTGAGTACGTCGGTGTCGGTCGAAGGTTCGCTGCCTATCTTATCGATGGAATAGTCCTCTCGATAATTTTTGTCATATTAGATTATGTGGTGTTTCCAGTCCTACACCTGTCTCCTCCATTCTTCGCCTTAGCTCTTGCCTCACTGGAAGATGTCGCCTCATTTCTGCAAGTTACCATCGCCACCACTGGAATCAGTGCCTTGATTAGTCTGACGTATTACGTCCTTATGGAGGGTTGTATAGGTGCCACAGTTGGAAAACTAGTTCTTAAGGTGAGGGTTGTGGGCGAGGATGGATCCCCCTGCAGGTTAGGATTAGCATACATACGGAATCTCCTACGGCTTGTTGATACGGTCCCCTACATAATCCCCTACCTTGTCGGTGTGATTAAGATCAGAAAATCCTCAAAGAAGCAGAGGATTGGAGACAGAGTAGCCAAAACAATCGTAGTCAAGACGGGTGTACCCGCTCAAGCGATACAGCCACCTCCACTTTCTTAGCAATCCATAACCAAGCTTCCTCAAAGTCCGAATCCTATGCTCTTCATCAATCACCTGGTAAACATTCGGCTTCGTCAGATGCACTCTAACAATGATGGGCTTGGGCTGTCCTTCCCGCTCAATGCTCTCAGACAACTCCTCAACGCAGTTTTCACTAAACGTCTTTCTAGGCGAGAAAACATCCGTCTCCAACTGCTCCAGCTCAAGATTCACCGTCAAAACTTCGCTCATTTCTTCATACGCGCGCACGCATCTAACCTTTCTCTCATTCCGTGCACATAACGTCTTTTCAAAAAGTCCAGCGACGCTCTGAGTCATGTAGAACAAAGGCGCACGCAAGAACATGGAATATAAACGTACATGTGAACCTAAACCTGACACATTTCAGAATGAATTTCCAATCGGATTTCTGATTTCATTCAAAAACTGAGAATTTAAACCGATGTTTAAACCCCATCCCCCGCACTAAATTTGCACAAGATTTGAGTGAGTTTTTAATAAAATTGTAGTATTCTCGTAACTACTATTAAATGTCAGAAAGAGATAATTAGGATTGATAGTGAAAGAGGGTGAATGTCCTATGTCGTTAGAAGAGAATAAGGCTATCATTCGCAATGGGATTGAAGCCGTTAATAAGCGAAACCTAGCTTCACTGGACGAGTTCATAGCACCAGATTATGTTGACCATACCACTCAACTGGGAGGTCTGGAAGGTGTCAAAAAATTCTATGCTGTGTTTTTTAATGCCTTTCCTGATTTCCATAGGGCGATTGATGACATAATTGCCGAAGGGGACAGGGTATGGGTTCGTTCTACAATTACAGGGACACATACAGGCGAATTTCGCGGATTAGCCCCGACTGGTGAGAAGATAACGTTAGCACCTACCGGCAAGAAGATAACAATTCCGGGTGTTAACATCTATCGCATAGTTGATGGCAAGATTGTGGAAACTTGGTCCGTCACAGACCTATTGGGCTTCTTAAAACAACTTGGTATTATCGAATACAAAGGATTTCCTGACGAAGTTAAGTAACTGCTTTGACTTCATTTCAGCAATCCACATGCCTATCGAATGAGAAGCAAGAAAGAGGATAACCGAACCAAGAGTTCTTATGTCGGGAGAAGTCACCATCTTATGCGAAAACAACAGCTACGGATAGGCTCATATCCCCTTTCATCAATTCGTAAAATATGTTAGAAAAGTCTTAAGAAAATCTTATAGTAGCCCGGGATACGTGGCTTATCTCGTTTAAATTTCTCAAACTCAGAAACTGACCCGAAAGAACATGATGATGTTTACAACGAATACTTAGGCAAGAAATGAGCGAATTCCATGATGAAGAATGGAAAGACGAATGGTAAAGGTCGTATAGAGATAATAACAGTAAATACTAAATGTCAAAAAGAGATAATCAGAATTGATGGGGCAATTGGGAGGTGGAATTTTGGGTAGGATAGAACAGTCGATTGAAATCAGGGCTCCACCTGAGAAAGTCTGGGAAATGCTTGCTTTGGACAGGGTTCTGGAATGGGAGGAAGGATGGAGAAGTCATCTGAAGAGCGTAGAGTACACTTCTAAGGTGCGCACCCCCAAAGACAAGTTAAGAGTCGGTGCAACTGCTCACGGCACATCTAAGAAGAAGGGGGGATATGATTTTGAGATCACGGAGAGTCTCGAAAACGAGAAGATGGCGTATCGTTTTTTGTATGGTAAGATGGCTCGCGTGCTTGCGACATATATCTTGGAACCCGTAGAGGAGGGAACTAAACTCACATATGTGGTGAACTATGAAATGTCCTGGTCGATTCTCGGCAAGATCCTCGGCAAATTGGCTACTGTAGGAGCCACGAGCGAGTACAAAAGATCGTTGGAGAACTTCAAAAGCATTCTGGAGAAATAAATGGGAGGTGATGTTCTGTGTCATTGGAAAAGAATAAGGCAATCGCTCGCAGGTTGTTTGAAGCTGTGAATAAGAGAGACCTAGCCTTGCTTGATGAGTTAATGGCACCCGATTATGTTGACCATGCCCTTCAACTGCGAGGTCTG
>Ga0315308_1000183_pt1 | contig 34078 bp, 29 predicted proteins | sample TDP3_MG_FD_203078 | JGI IMG/M metagenome (GOLD analysis project Ga0315308, IMG submission 203078) | Freshwater sediment microbial communities from Lake Towuti, South Sulawesi, Indonesia - TDP3 | ecosystem: Environmental > Aquatic > Freshwater > Lake > Sediment | place: Indonesia: South Sulawesi...
GATGTGGTGACCGACGGTCTGGACAGCATCGAGACCAGGTACATAGTGAACAGGTCTTGCGTCAGGTCCGGTACACCCTACGTCTTCGGAGGTGCGATCGAGTCCCTGGGGCTCACCTCGACGATCCTGCCGCATCGATCACCGTGCCTGGAGTGTTTCGTTCCCGACCTGACCGATGAGTCCCTTGAAAAATGCGCGGTGGTGGGTGTTCACCCCTCGATCGTCGGCCTGGTCAGCGACGTTGAGGCTGCAGAGGCAATCCGCATCGTAACGGGGGAAGAGCCGAATCTTCTCGGTAGGATGCTGTACATCGACCTGGCAAACCTGTCGTTCGACGTCATCAAGGTTGCCCGTTCGGACTCGTGTCCCGCCTGCGGGAGCCGCCCTGCGCCGCCGCCGGAAACTGGGGAGGCCGCTTCGATAAGTTTGACCTGTGGCAGAGATGGCAGAGGGATCTTCGTCATCACGCCCAGGAAAGCCTTGAATCTCGACATCAGAAGACTAACCCTCTTCCTGCTTCAAAAGAGGTTCAAGACAAGGGCGAAGGGAAGAATGGGAGTGACCTTCGACTACGACAAAAATCTCACCCTGACTGTTCTCAGCAGCGGCTCTGCGATCGCGCAGGTCGCGCCGGGCCTGGCAGAAAGGTACTCAGAGAGGAAGGTCCTCAAGGTGATACGCTCAATCCTTTCGCAAAGCCTGTCAGTTCCTGAGCAGGTCTTCCCCTCGCCGAGATAGATCGATCCGTTGAGGCAAATGGATTTACATCAGGCTCTATCAGGACCATTGTCAATGTCCAAGTCGAAGATCGATCGGTTGAAGAAGAGCTTACGGGGAAATATGTCGGAGAAACTCGACAGGCTAACCCGGTTCATCGAGGAGAAGGGAGAAGACGGGGTCGTAATAGCATTCTCAGGAGGGGTGGATAGCTCAACCCTCGCAGCCTTGTGCCACGACTTGCTTGGAGAAAGAGCGGTAGCGGTAACCGCCGAGTCCCCGACGTATCCTCCTGAGGAGTTGGAAGAGGCGAGGAGGGTAGCTCGGGAAATAGGCATCAGACACCATGTCGTCGAGACCGATGAGCTGTCGAACGAGAACTTTGCTAGAAACCCTGAGAACAGATGCTACCATTGCAAGAAGGAGCTGCTGGATCGCCTACAACGTTTCGCTCAGACGCTTGGGTTTGAAGCCGTCTTCGAGGGCACAAACTCTAGTGATCTAAGCGGACACAGACCAGGCTTTCGTGCTGTACGTGAACGCGACAACGTGTTCAGCCCTTGGGTCGAGAGCGGATTCACAAAGGAGGAGGTTCGAGCACTGGCTCAGAAACTAGGGCTGTCCATTCATGACAAGCCCTCTTTGGCGTGTCTGGCTTCAAGAATTCCTTTCGATGAGCGAATCACGAAGGAGAGACTAGAAAGGGTTAACAGAGCGGAGCAATATGTCAAGAGCATTTCCGGGGTCCGACAGGTACGAGTTAGGGATCACAATGGGCTGGCAAGGATAGAGGTAGGCAGAGATGAAAGAAACCTGGTTCTCGACGTTGAAACCATGGATGAGATCGCTCATAAGCTCAGACAACTAGGCTTCGCATTCATTACCTTAGACATGGAAGGTTATAGAACTGGAAGCATGACAGCGACAACGGAAAGTGCCGACAAGAAATGATTCCACAGGCCACAGGCGTCAATCGATCGCGTGGGCCAGGAAAACCAAACAGAGCGATGTCAAGGTGTTGTGTCCGCCCCCCGGGTCTCCGGCCTCGTCGCTCAACAAAATCATGCTCTTCGCCCAAAAGTCAACCTCGCAGCCTGCACTAAGTGCTACGGCTGCCGCCGAGCGTGTGACAGGGGGTTGAACCCTACGCGCTCTCGCTGCGACGCCTTGACCTGGGAAAAGGTTCTTTGCTGCGAACGGTCCTGTGAAGTGCTTCGATCGATCAGCATACGCCACCTAGAGGAAATGTTCATTAGCCTTTTCCTCGATGAAATTCAGTAGTGGGGCAGCCTTGACCTCGGATCCTTTGCGGAAGAAGGTATCGTTCTTCGCAACGTCGAACTATCACTACGAGATCGCTCCGTACTGCTTCAAGGGAACAGACTTTCCCGTAGTCTCAATCACGGGCAGATGGTGTGCATTGAGGTGTAAGCACTGCAACGCCAGAATACTTGAGAGAATGATTCCTGCAGAAACTCCCGACAAGCTTCGGCACGTGCTTGACCAGATCCGGTTGAGGGGTAATAAAGGGGTTGTAATAAGCGGCGGAAGCAACAGGGATGGATCAGTCCCGTTGAAGCATGTGGCATCGGTCATAGAAGAAGTGAAGCGAGGTAGCGATCTCAAGGTCTATCTCCATACCGGCCTGGTGGACGAGGATCAGGCTTCTCTCATAAGATGGATGAAGGTCGATGCCGCACTCTGCGACGTGGTCGGCGACGAGGAAACCATAGCAGAGGTTCTGGCGATAGATGCGAAGCCTGAAGACATGTTTCGTGGGATGCGTCTTCTGCTTAACTACGGTGTGCCGACCGTGCCCCACTTGGTGGTAGGGATGAATCACGGGAAGATAAGGGGCGAGCATAGAGCTTTGAGAGCGATTGCCGATGCAAACCCTTCGGCTGCAGCCATAGTCATCATGACGCCTTACCCAGGTACACCGTTTGAGGATGAGAGCCCCCCTGACGTGAAGAGCGTCATCGAATTCATGGGGGAAGCGAGGAGGACACTTTCGGATACACTGCTGGCTCTCGGCTGCATGAGGCCTCGAACTGAGAGCTACAGACAGGTGGAGATCTCTGCGATTAGATTTGGATACGATGGTTTGGTGTTCCCGTCCAAGGATGCGATCGACTACGCTGTCAGGGAGGGTATGGATGTGAAGTTCAGAAATGAGTGCTGCGCAGCTCTAGTCGAAGAGAACAGACATCATGAGCTTGGGGGGTGAAGCGACGTGGTCCTTGCTCAAGAGTCACCGAACTATGTTCGATTGAGTAAGGCTGCAGACACATCTCTCGGCTTCTCGGAGGGCCGATTCTACAGAGACGCGAAGCTCTACTGCATAAACCTCCTCCTTCACTATCAGGGTGGTTGCCGCGCAAACTGCTTGTACTGCGGTCAGGCTCGCGACGTTGCTGGAAGCAGCGAGTGTAAGACCCTCATAAGAGTGGAGTGGCCTCTTAGGAAGCTGGATGAAGTCATAGAGAAGATCAAAAGGACTTTGGGGGGAGGAGGTTTTCTCAGACGCTATCGGATCTGTGTCTCAGCCATTTCTAACCGTGAAGCCGTTGAGGGCGAAGCGGAGGTTGTTGGCAGAATCTATGAAGCGCTCAGGATACCGGTCTCGGTTTTGATTTCACCTTCGGACTTCGACGGCGAGGAGATGAAGAGGCTGGGGGAGCTGGGCGCTGAGAGAGCAGGCATAGCGATCGATTGTGCGACGCGGGAGACTTTTGACCTTCTTAGGGGAAAGCCCGCTCGCAGTATCCACTCTTGGGAGAGCATGTTGAAGGGAGTAGAGAAGGCTGTGGAGATCTTTGGAAGCGGTAAGGTTGGAATTCATCTCATCGTCGGATTGGGGGAAACAGAGGCAGAAGCAGCTGAAATCATTCAGTGGTCAAGGGATGTCGGATCGGAGACTCATCTCTTCTCGTTCTATCCGGAGTCAGGGTCCGTCCTCGAGAGGTGGCTCAGGCCGCATATCGGACAGTACCGCAGGGTTCAATTAGCCAGATACCTCATCGACAATGGTTTTGTTCAGCGAAAGGACATGGCGTTCAACGAGCGGGGGCAAGTTGTGAGCTTCGGGCTCGATACAAGAGGCGTAGCGGACATCATTGATTCTGGGGAACCGTTCATGACCTCGGGATGTCCCGGCTGCAACAGGCCTTTTGCAAATGAGCGGCCGGGAGAGATGATACGGAATTACCCGTTTCCGCCCACCGCCAAAGACCTTAGAGCCGCTAAGAAACAGGTTTGGAAGCACGTCCCTCCCAGAAATAGTCTGAGGAACTTGAGGCGATATCTGGAGAAACAACACCCTGGATCCTGTGCAGAGCCCTCAAGGAGCACAGATCTTCATGGACGATGATCAGAGAATGCCTCTCCCTCAGCTGTCGATCACTACTGTCAATGCGTCCTAGGAATGGGGTGCGCCCATCTTGGTCGACGTGACCTCTTCACAATCTTGGAGATTAAGTCCGCACACAGGCTCGATTCACCTTCGAATCTTCCCTCATAGGCGAGACTCTCCTGCCCCACCTCATAGCACGTTGTGCCCTCAAGATCAACCAAGAGACCGGGCAAGCCGACGGTCGCCAGGTCTTGATAGTGTTTCTCGTAGAATGCTGAGCAGCAGCTTCCCAAGAAAGCTCGGGCTCCACGCCTCTTCAGCCCTTGGAGAACCTTCTGGAGATTCTCGTAGTCAGTTATCGTTGTGACGTGCATCCGCAGTTGTTCAGCCAGTTCGTACAGATCACCAACTGGGCATTCTCCACATTTTGCACAGACTTCTTCCCCGCGGTACTCGCAAGAGATGGGCTTGGCGCAGTAGGGGAGAAGAAGGGCGTCGAAGCCTCCTTCAATAAGCTTTCCGACGGGAGCGATTACCTCCATCAGTTTGTCTGCCTCCTCCACAGAGAACCCAGATCTTACGAGTTTGGATTTCTCCACAGCCACAGCCATTACTTGCACGATGTCTCGAGGCTCTACACCTAGCATCTCGACAAAGCGGCTTTGGAAGAAGTTGTGCACTACTTCCGAGATCTCATCTCGAATCGCCGGCGTAAATTTGAGGCTTGATTCCAGATCGTAGATCGCCCGTTGGGGGTAAACAAAGAAATCCCCAGTAAGGTAGACTGCTTGGATAATGTTGTTGGACAAAGAGAGCGATGCACGAATCAGGCCTCCAGGGGTTTTTGCCATGGAGTGAAAATGTCCAGCCTTTGGAGACCTTACAGCGTGGACCCATTCATCTGAGGAGAAGAAGCTCAGTCTTCTAGAGAGCCGCTTCTCCTCGTCGAAACGGAGCTCACCTGGCTTCAGATCCGCTTCCAGCGAGCTAGCCAGCTTTGAGGCGAGACTTTCCTTGATCTTCTGGACAGATGGAAGAAAGCCCAGCTCTCGTTCCAGCGTCGTCACGCGTTCGCTGACCGACTCGATGCTCTTGTCGCTGATTTTCTTTAATGGTATCCTCAAAGCCATCATCATCTCCATCACATCTAGGCTCGTGAGGAGGGTGCCTTGAAACAGAAAAGCCTCTCCACGCTCCACGCCGCCTGTGCCGGAGATCTTTCGCCCGTTCACCTCGATGTCGTTTCTCGGTCTGAAACAGGCGTTGAGGCCGAGGTTCCTGAGGGCCTCCGCCACGCCGCCACATATGAGTTCGTAGAGTCCATGTATGTCAAGGGAGAACTGCCTCCTTGGCCGCGCTATGATCTCCCAGCCCAAGTGGTTTGGGGTGAAGTAGACTGCTCCTCCCCCTGTCAGACGCCTATTGATGTCTATGCCCTTGGCTTTGCAATAGTCAACGCGTATTTCTTGGTCCACATCCTGATGAAAACCGATTAGCGCGGCGGCAGGTGAAAACTGAAGGAATCTGATGGTGTTCGGCGAAACTCCTCTCGCCACCCCATCTAGGAGAACATCGTCCAGAGCTATGTTTTCAGCGGCGCCGCGAGCACCCGTCTCTAGAAGACGCCAAGCAGACATCGGAGAGCCTGAAGGAACGGGTCGCCGAGAAGATATTAAAGTTCTCTGCGAATTGTGTTTTGACGCATGGTGAGGGCGACACCGACGAGCTTGAGTGTAGATGCAGCGGTAGTTGGCGCAGGGCCATCCGGCTCCACAGCGGCTACCTACCTCTCAGAAGCGGGCCTCAAGACCGTCTTGATTGAGAAGAAGCATCTCCCAAGAGACAAGACCTGCGCCGGTGTTCTCCCTCCTAGAGTTCTTGAGGATTTCGAGGTTCCAGAAGATGTCATAGAACGCCACCTCGAGGGCATCAAGGTGCATGCCCCCAGCGGCGCATTCGCAGAAATCCACTTTCACGGTGAGGGTGCAGTTGTCTCACGCAGGATGCTCGACGAACATATCGCTCAGAGAGCCTCGGAGTTGGGATGCCTAGTCATAGACGGAACTGGAGTGGTTACAATCACTTCGCAAAACGACCTCAAGGTCCTGAAGCTGGACAACGGAGGCATCGTCTCAACCCATCACATGATCGCCGCCGACGGAATCTACTCTACGGTAGCGGCAAAGATGGGCGTGGGCTGGCGGAGAAACGACCTAGCGATTACGCTCCAAAAAAGGTTCCGGGCTAGTGAGAAAATCATCGACTCTTTGATCGGAGATTGGTTCGAGGTCTTCTACGATAGTGAGCTTACGCCGATGGGATGGAGCTGGATTGCGCCTCAAAGAAATAATGTGTTAGTAGGCGCAGGTGTTCCTGCCTGGCTTGGTCTCAGCTCCAGGTTTCTTGAGTCAGCCATCCACCGCACGATAAAGAATAGGCTCGGATCGGGCGCCAAGATGCTCAAGCTCGCATCTGTAGAGGTGCACTCGATTCCAATTAAGGGTATGAAGAAAAGCCTCGTACACAATGGTATCATCCTTGTGGGGGATGCCGGGGGGTTTGTTAGATCAGACACAGGCGAGGGAATACATTACGCCATGCTGAGCGGAAAGGCGGCGGCAGAAGCGATCAATGAAACATCGCAGAGAAATCAGTTGTCGAGAAATCTCGAGCACGCTCTGAATGTGAATCAGTTAGCCCAACTCCGAGAGCAGTCAACCGAGCTATCCGATGCGCTGAGCAGCAACGAGACGATCGAGGACTACGTTAGACAGCTGAGAAAACTAAGCTTCGCTTTCTGAGTCTTCCTTATCAACCTGCATGGAATTTCTAAATACTGCTTGCACTCTACTCCCCGATCGATCGATCGCGCTCGATCGACAGATGAGAAGTGAAGGTTTATAAGTATAACAGTGCTATAGTGGGAGCCGAGGTATTGAGATGGGTGACTGTTTTTGCCTTGCCTCTGCTCCAGTTACGAGTTGATCTTATCGGCCTCAGAAAGCTAAGGGAGCATGAGGAAGTTGATCCAAGGCACCTTCGGAGGCTGAAGGCCCAGATTCGGGCGGACGGAGTGCTCAAGCGCCCCATCGTTGTCGACAGAAAAACCCGCGTTATCTTGGACGGCGAGCACAGGTTCAATGCCTTGAAGCAATTGGGGTGCACCCAGATTCCTATCGTGTTCGTCGACTACGATTCACCTTCGATCGGGGTGAAGGCCTGGCGTAAAGGGGAGCACGTGACCAAGGAAGCCGTCATAGAAGCCGGAGTAACGGGAAGGAAGCTGTCTTTCAAGACGTCGAGACACATGATTCGACTGGGATCCAGACTGAACCACATTTCCGTGCTTCAAGGACGGGTCGACATCCCCTTAGAGCGGTTGAGGAGGCACGTAGGTGGCTGTCGCAAATAGTGTAACAGACCTGATCGGAAACACGCCTCTCGTGCGGATAAACAGGCTGACGGGTCCAGAGGACGCCACGGTGTACGCTAAGCTTGAGTGGTACAACATCGGGGGATCCGTGAAGGACCGCATGGCGCTCTACCTCATAGAGTACGCGGAGAGCGCAGGAAAGCTGTCCCGAGAAAAGACGATTCTCGAGGCAACTTCGGGGAACACAGGCATCGCGCTGGCAATGATTGCGGCAGCTAAGGGCTATGACATCGCTATCGTGATGCCGGAGTCTGTGAGCTTGGAGAGACGAAAGATAATCGAGGCGTATGGCGCAGAGCTCATTCTCTCCCCGGGGGCTACGGGAACCGGAGGGGCAGTCGAGGTCAAGCTGCAACTTCTCAAGGAACATCCGGATAAGTACATCGACATCGACCAGTTCAGAGATCCTGCAAACATACTGGCACACTACCAGACCACGGGCAAGGAGATCCTCCAGCAGACCAAGGGCAGGGTAGACATGATCGTGGTCGGCGTCGGAACCGCAGGCACTGGTGTCGGGACATCGATGCGCGTAAAAGAATACAGCCCGAGCATCAGAGTAGTCGGGGTCATGCCCAAGCTGGGGGTCAGCATCCAAGGACTACGGAACCCGGGAGAACTGCATCCTACCCAGCTGTTCAGAAGGGAACATTTCGACGAGGTCGTGGAGATAACAAAGGAGGAACTCCCCGCGACTTTCGAAGTAGCGCGGGCCGCATGTCGGAAAGAGGGGCTCTTCATCGGGTTGAGCTCGGGAGCCATTCTGTACGTCGTCCTCAAGAAAGCCGAGGAGCTAGGGAGGGGGAGAACGATAGTCGCCGTGCTACCAGACAACGGAGACAAGTACCTAACCACGAACCTATTCGAAACCCAGACGTCTGCCCCGACTAGAACCGAAAGCCGGGATGAGACCTCGATCGATCCGCCCCCCTTCCTAGAGTCTCCAGATGCTTGAAGGTGATCTCGCTCAATCCAGACCTAGCTGCTGAGCAACGAGCTCGGAAAGATCGAGGACTCGAAGCTCGTTTCCCTTTCTCTGAGAGGCTTCCAGCAGGTTCTGGTAGCACGAGGGGCAAGCTGAAACTACGACCTCTGCACTCGTCTTCGTGAGCGCCTCGAGACGCGTGTCCGCCAGGGCGCTTGCCAGAGGCAGGTCTACTCCCTTCACGAAACCACCTGCCCCACAGCAGTTGCTGTTCTCCGAGTTCTCAGTGGGCTCCAAGAACGATGTGCAGAAAGACCCTATGACGTTCCTCGGTTCCTGGAAAACACCTCCGATCCTCCCAAGCTCACAAGGGTCGTGGTAGGTGAGCTTCTCCTCGAACTTCCCCATCTTCAGCAGTCCCCACGAGACATAGTGGTCGAGTAGCTGTGTGAAATGAAGCACCTCGAACCCGGAGACCCTGCCGAGGACTTTCGGATACTCGTGCACGAGTTCAAGATAGCATCCGGGGCACCCGGTCACAACTCTGGATGCCCCGGTGGCTTCGATCGCCCCAACGTTGTGCTTCGCCGACTGCTTGATTCTCCCCGTTCCGCCAGTCAGCGCAAGAGGGTGTCCACAGCACCACTCGTCCTTGAGCAGCGTCCAGTCCTCCCCAACACTATTCAGGATGGAAGAGATGGCGTGGGCGACGCTTTGGGCCCTTCCTGAGTATGAGGTGACGCAGCCCACAAAGTAGACAAGATCGGCCCTGTCCTTCACCTGGGCTTCCGTGCCTGTATAGTCGACCCAGTCCATCCTCGAAGAAGGATCCATATTGAATACGTTCTTGTTCTCCCAGATCGCACTCTCAGCCAGGAAGACAGCCTCGGGTATGCCTCCTCTTTCAAGCATCAAAGCCCTCAAGGCCTTGACAACGCCCGGTATGTCCACTCCTTCGGGGCAACGGACTCGGCATCTGTTGCAGAGAGTGCATTTCCATATGAGGTCGCCGCTGAGGACTCTGGTCCTCAGCCCAAGCCGGGCCAGCCTCACAACCTTTGCGATCCTGAAATCGCTGGCTAGTGCAGAAGGGCAACTCCCCGTACAGGTTTTGCACTGGAAGCAGAGTGAAAGCTTGTCTCCGCCGGCCTTCACTATTCCTTCAGAAAACTGCCAGTCAACCTGGAGTGCCCCGGGAACCTGCCTCTCGAGCACTTGCACGGCCGAGCCAATATGTGCTATAGAGATGACTTATATAACGCTTATCCTGCCCGGCGGGCTTTCGTCGGTGAACGGGCTGTTTGCCTCGGGCAAAGGCTAATCTAATAGGTTGTTCGCTGGAGGTAGTCGGGGCTGCCGGAAAAGCCATGGTCGGGCAGGATGACTTAGCGTACAAGGCGCTCTCAATTGGGGCCAGGAAGCGCATTCTGGCGTTGCTGGCGAGGGAAGGCCCTCTCTCCACAGATGAGATAGTGACCAAGACGCAGATGAGCAAGGCTACGGTTCGACATCACATGATGATTCTTGAGAGGGCAAGGCTTGTCGAGAGCAGCAAGGAAAGCCCCAGTGCGGTTGGTCGACCATCCAATCTCTATGTCTTGACGAGGGAGTGGCGCGACCTGGGATTTCCTAGGCGACAGTTTCAACTGTTGGCTGGCGAGTTGCTGGAGACGACAATTAGGTCCTCGAGGAGGCGGGCTGTGGCTCTCATGCGATCCATAGGCGAGCGGATGGCAAAGGAGCTTCTGGAGAGACAGGAGAAGGCGAATTTCCCAGTGAAGACCTTCGATGAGTTTCAGGCTCACATTCTCCCTGTATTGGATGAGATGGGTATGGAGCCTGTAATAGAGTCAAAGGAGAAGGATGCGATGGTTGTTGCGACGCTCAACTGCATCTACTACGAGGTTGCCAAAAAGTATCGGGACGTCGTCTGTGAGGGGCACAAGGCCTTCTTTCGCAAGATCGGAGATGCTATGAACTGCAACGCCGAAAGGACGACCTGTATTCAGGATGGCGCGAATGCTTGCCGGACACGGTTCGCCAGGCGCCGACGTTGATCTTCCTCGCAGTTGTATGCAGGCGATCGATCCAACTAGCTTCGGCGTCTAAAGGTGAGAACCAGGCTCGCGACTCCCACCAGCACACCCAAGGCAGCCATCAAGACTAGAACACCCAGGGGTTCGACGAAGGGCGCCAGAAATTGATGTATCTCTTCTGTAGGCGCCTTCAGGACGTGTTGCATGTACCCTGCGTTGTAGCCCGCGTAGCCCAGCAGGTATGCTGATCCTGCGATGCCCACGTTTGATATCACGAGATGAAGCCTGCCCAGGGTGTTGTTGACGTTGCCTCCCGCGATGTAGTAGATGGCCGCGAATATCGTCATGCCTACGGCTCCTGCGATGATGTACATCAGGTATGCCGTTGTGTACCACATGCCAGCGCTCCCCCCTGAGATGATGCGTGGGATGTTCAGGTCGGGAATCGCCGTCAACCCTGTCCACACAGCCTCGACGGCCAGGTGGAATAGCGCCACGAAACCGAAGATCCTTGCCCACCTATGGTTGGAGGGCATTCCGCTGTCTGACCGTTGAACTGATGCCATGAGCTCTCCACTCGCTCAGTGAAAAGATGTATAACGGTAGCATATATAACTTTTTTTCGCTCGACCCGTTCCGCCGTTTCAAGAGATCCAATGGAAGTCAGCGGCGAAGCTACTGACTGAGCATGGTTTCTACCAGGTCCTCCGCTGTCACCTGGGGTGACTGAATGCTGTACTCGCTGTGGAACCCATCGAGCACTCTCTTCAAGACATCTCTCTCAAGCTTGAGACCCGTGAGCGCGCGCTCTAGGTTCTGGAGCCTGTCTTTGAGGGAGAAGGTGCAGTCGCCGGAGATGGTAATGTCTCCTAAAGTGTTGTTCCTCACCTCCATGGTTATGCGTATCAGGCCTCCGGGCACCTTCCGTAGCCGTTGGACAACCCTGACCCCTTCCGCAATCTTCACCTGCATCCGAGGGTTCACACCTTTCCCAGAGATGGAGCGAGGTGATGTTAGATCCTTCTCCAACTGAGTCATCATCTCCCTGACCGCCGGGCTTAGCTCCGCCGGCTCCATGGGGCCGAGCAGCTTCTCATACTCTTCGATCAGCGCGGATTCGACCTCCTTCCTTTGCGGTGCCTCTCCTAGCTCCCGCTTCATGCTGGTAATGTTCTCTTTCATGCTCCTGTAGACCATGTCCCTGAAAGTCAGGTCTGGAGACCTCACTACCCTGCTCGCCTTCAGGTGGTCGAAGTCGATGAGAATCCCGCCTGCGAAGACCATGCATTCGCCGATGTCTCCTCCGGCTTCCCCAGCTATCTTTCTCCCTTGTCTTGTGCAGAGGTCGTTGATGGGCCTGAACGCCGCTTCTATGCCGAACCTCCTGTAGGTCTGTATCGGTGGCCGGGAGAAGAGCCTATACCTGTCGACGATTCGAATTGGGATGATGAAGTTGCCCTTTCTCAGTATGAGCTGGTAGAAGACTTGATCTCGGTCGAGGTAGGTGGTTCCCCCGCCTATTTCCCTCCGCATGACTGAGATCGCCTGCTCTACACAGAAATCAAGGTCTACCGATTCCTCTGTGTCCTCGAAGTAGCCGACGCTTACGATCGGGTCTCGGGGGGAAGCCACGACGAGGGACTCGATTCCCAGCCGGGCGAGAGCGTGGAACACCGTCATTGAATCCAAGCCCGGCATTTCACCCAAGTTGAAGAGTTTCAGCACAGTGGACACCTCATTTGTTGTTCGGAATCGATCGGTCGATCGAACGTGAGAGGAACGTCAGTATCGAATCCGCCGTTCTTTCCTCATTCGCTTCTCTGCCTCTGCCTTCTCGATCTCGGCAACCAGCCAGTCATCAAGCTGGTCGGGACGAAGGAGGCGCTTCAAGTCATCTTGAAGGTTGAACGATTTGATCACGAAGACCCAGCCTCTGCCGTAGGGGTCGGTGTTTACTAATGTGGTGTCGTTCATGAGGTCGCGGTTCACCCTGAGTATTCTCCCTTTCACAGGGGAGACTAGGTTACCGATCCACTTGCTTGACTGAATCTTCCCGCATACACCGCCTTGCATTACCTCGGATTCTTCTTCTGGAAGCTCTATGTTCACTATGACGCCGGCTGCCTTTGTGAAGAAATGGTTCATGCCGACACGCACGTTGCCATCGGCCTCAACCCTCACCCAAGTGTGCTCCCTATGGTAGTATAGGTCTGTGGGAAACCTGTAACCCTTTATGACCTTGGCCTCTTCGCCGCTCGACGCGTTCGATCGATCCAGAGGGTTCACGGCCTCTTCGCCTTTTCGGCCCTCTCGATCTCCTCCTCCAGCCAAGGTTCCACAGAGTCTGCTCGGATGAGCTCACGAATCTCCTCGTTCAAGTTCGTTGGCTCCAAGAGCATGATCCAACCTTCCCCGTAGGGGTCCCTGTTTATCAGCGAACTATCCTCCTCGAGATCTGCGTTTACGCGCGTGATGGTTCCTGTCAGCGGCGAGGTCAGCTTTTGCACCCATTTTCCGGACTGGATCTTTCCACAGGTTTCACCCCGCTGGACATCGTCTCCCTCGAAGGGAAGGTCGACGCTCACGATTTCCCCTGCGGACCGTTGGAAGAAGTCGTTCATGCCGACGCGTGCAGTTCCACTATCTTCGATTTTCACCCAGCTGTGGCCCCTGTCGTAGCATAGGTCGTCCGGGAAGTCATATCCCCTTATCTTCACTGCAGCATCGCCCCATCCACATTGCTTGTCCTTTGCTCGGTTCCTCTTCTATTAACGTTGCGTGAAGAGGGGACTCGACCAATCAGAGATGAATGGCTCCATCTGGATTTGATCGGGTTTTTTCAGAACCCTCGACAATGGGATAAGCGCGCTCCCCATTGATCGCTAGACCTTCTCGCTGCCGTGGCTTTCATCTGCGCAGAGGTGGCCTTGAATGGGCCCCAGATTCTGTATTTGCTCGGTCATCTCCTTCACTAGCCTTGCGAATCTTTCTCCCTCCGAAGCGGAGACCCATTCGAGCCTGACGCGTTCTCTCTGAACGCCCAGCTGATCCAAGACTTCCCTGAGGAGCAGGAACCTGCGGAGTGCGTTACAGTTCCCCTCGAGGTAATGGCAGTCGCCCGGGTGACAACCAGCGATCAGAACGCCGTCCACCCCAGACGCGAGAGCCTTCAGGATGAAGGCTGGCTCAACCCTCCCTGTGCAGGGCAGTCTAATGATGCGGATGTTCGGGGGATACTGGATTCGGCTTACGCCGGCCAGGTCTGCGCCGGCGTAGGCGCACCAATTGCATAGGAGGCCCAAGAGCTTCGGCTGAAACCGTTGGACGGTCACGCGGCTATCTCCTCGATCTGAGCGATTACCTGGCTGTCCTTGAATCCCTTGAGTGTGGCTGACCCGGAGGGGCAGGCTGCTGCGCAGATCCCGCATCCTTTGCATATGGCTTCGTTGACTACAGCCTTCTTCTCCTCCTCATTGAAGTCGATCGCCTCGTAGGGACAGAGGGGGATGCAGACCTTACATCCCGAGCACGCGTCCTTGTCGACGAAGGCCACCAAAGCATCCGCAAGGATAGTGTCTCTGGATAGAATTGTGGCTGCTCTCGAAGCTGCGGCTTTCGCTTGAGATATGCTATCTCCTATGCTCATGGGAGAGTGGGCGAGGCCGCATAGGAAGACGCCGTCTGTCGCGAAGTCGACCGGCCGCAGCTTTACGTGTGCTTCGAGGAAGAAGTTGTCGGCGTTGAGGGGGACCTTCAGCATCTTGGCAATCTTTTCGTTCTCTGGTTTCGCGACGACGCCTGCTGCCAGGACGACGTGGTCTGCCTTGATCTTGATCTCCTCGCCAAGGGCCTCGTCGAACACCTTGACACGCAGGTCGCCCCCGATGGCCTCAACCAACGGCTTCCTGTCCTTGTCGAAGCGGATGAAGACAACGCCTTCGTCTCTGGCCTTCTCGTAGTAATCCTCCATCAGTCCATAAGTCCTGACATCTCGGTAGAGGATGTAGACGTTCCCTTCCCTCTGCCTCTCCCTAATCTTGAGGGCATTCTTGACAGCCTCCTGGCAGCATACGCGGCTACAGTACGGATGCTCATCGTCCCTCGAGCCGACGCACTGAATCATGACGATGTTCTTTCCTATTGCCTCGAACTTGTCATCGGCAAGCATCTCTTCGAGGTCCCTCTGCGTGATGACCCTCGGATCCTCGCCATACAGGTACTCCGCAGGTTCTTGCTGCTCCGCGCCGGTTGCGACGATGATGGTGCCGATGTCGATCTCCCTACTCTTTCCGTTGTTGCTGAGGGAGACCTTGTAGTTGCCGACGAACCCTGACACCGATTCTACGTCGGTCTCTCGATGGACCTGGATGAGGCTGTGAGACATGACTTGATCGATGAGGCCTCTGAGAAACTGCTGTGTGTCTTCGCCTTCAAGGGTGTAGTGGATGTGTCTTAGGTTTCCTCCGAGAACCGGCTGCTTCTCCACTAGATGGGTCTCGAATCCCTGCGAGGCCAGCGAGAGGGCCGCCGTCATCCCTGAGACACCGCCTCCTATGACGAGGGCACGCTTCGTGATCTTGATCTCAGGTTGCTTCAGGGGCTCTAGGAGCCTCGCCTTGGCCACGGCCATCCTAACCAAATCCTTCGCTTTCTCAGTGGCGAGGTCGGGTTGGTGCATGTGCACCCATGAGTCTTGATCACGGATGTTCGTCATCTCGAAGAGGTACTTGTTCAGCCTTGAGGCGCGCAACGTTTCCTGGAACAGCGGTTCATGCGTTCTGGGTGAGCAGGAGGCGACGACGATCCTGTTCAGGCCGTGTTCCTCGATCGTCTCCCTGATCTTGCGCTGGGTGTCTTCTGAACAGGTGTACATGTTGTGCTCCGCCCAGGCCACCGATGGAAGGGTCTTCGTATACTCGACGACCTCGGGGACGTTCACGACTCCGCCTATGTTTATTCCGCAGTGGCAGATGAAGACGCCGACCCTAGGCTCCTGGCCGATGACATCTATCTCCGGGGGATATTCCTTGGTTGTTATCATGCTTCCCCTCGCTGCTGAGAGGATGCCCGCCGCGCACGCAGCGGTTCCGCTCGCCTGGGTCACTGACTCGGGGATGTCCTTGGGCCCGCTGAAGGCGCCGCAGACGAATGCCCCCGGCTTCGTGGTTTCAAGGGGTGAGAGCTCCGAGGTTTTGCAGAAGCCGTACTTGTCAAGCTCTATTCCCATCTTCGCAGCGAGTTCCCGAAACTCTGAGGGTGGTGAGAGCCCTACCGAAAGAACGACCATGTCGAAGTCCTCGTGAGCTTCTCCTCCGTCCTCTCGCTCGTACCTGATCCTGAGCCGCTGGTCCGCTATCTCTTCGACCGACGCCACTCTCGACCTGATGAGCCGTACCACATACTCCTCCTCAGCCCTTGTGCAGTACCTCTCGAAACCCTTTCCATGAGTCCTCATATCTGTGTAGAAGATGGTGGCCTCAAGCCCGGGCGCATGTTCCTTAGCAACGACCGCTTCCTTGATCGCGTAGGTGCAGCACACGGAGGAGCAGTAGCCCTTGTCAAGGCTCACATCCCTGGAGCCAACGCACTGGATCCAAGCTATCTTCTGCGGGACTTCTCCGTCTGACGGCCTCAGGACCAGCCCGTAGTAGGGGCCCGTCGCGCTGAGGATGCGCTCGAACTCGAGGCTGGAGACGACGTTGTCGTATCGGCCGTAGCCGTAGGCCGTCTTGAGGGAGGCATCGAAGGTCTGGATGCCGGGCGCAAGGATTATGGAGCCAACATTCAACCTCAGGGTTTCTTCAGGATGGTCGTAGAGTACGGCTTTGGCTTCGCAGACCTCCTCGCAGATGCCGCAGCCGAGGCATTTTCTGCAGCTCATGCACCGCTCGGCTTCAGCCACGGCTTGCTCCTCGCTGAGCGGAAGCTCCACCTCCTTGAACCCTGTCTTTCGATCCCCTATCGGGATCTCCGGGATGGCGACTCGGGGCGCAGGCGATATCTTCCTTCGCTCAATGTCATGGCTGAGGTAGCGCTCGGGCTGCGGTGGTGGAAGCCTCACGGTTCTTCCGGCCTTGATGTCTCTTCCAGAGAAGTATCTGTCCACGGATTCGGCAGCCCTGTGCCCAGCTTCCACCGCCTCGACCACAGATGCCGGCCCGCTCACCACGTCTCCTGCAGCGAAGATCTCTGGCCTGTCTGTTTGGAGTGTCACGGGGTCTGCTGAAACTGTGCCTGCGCGTGTGACCGAGACGCCTTGGCCCATAAGGAGCGAGAGCTCTGAGGCCTGTCCGATCGCGATGAAGAGGGTGTCGCAGGGCAGGGTGAACTCTGAGCCCTCGTAGAACGTGGGGTTGAATCTTCCCTTCTCGTCGAAGACGGATTTTACGGCGAGACACTCTAGGCCGCTGACCGCGCCGTTGGCGCCAAGGATACGCTTCGGTCCTACCGAGTTATGGATTCTTACGCCGTCCCTCAGCGCGTCTTCGATCTCCCATGGATGGGCTGGCATCTCATGTTTCGACTCGAGGCAGGCGACGTGGACCTCGGACGCTCCAATTCTGAGGGCGGAGCGAGCGACGTCCATGGCGACATTTCCTCCTCCTATGACGAGAACGTTCTTTCCGACTTGGAAGGTCTCGCCGCGCTTGAGGCTGCGAAGGAAGTCTAGACCCACGTTGACTCCTTGGAGATCAGCTCCCTCGATGCGGAGTGTTCTTCCGATTTGTGCTCCTACGGCTAGGACTATGGCGTTGAAGCCCTGTTTCCTAAGGTCTTCCAGGGTGAGGTCTTTGCCTATCTCGGTGTTGGTCTTAAGCTCAACACCCAGATCGATGATGGGGTCGATGTCTTCTGCTAGGATGTCTCTGGGAAGTCTGTACTCGGGGATGCATGTGAGGAGCATGCCCCCGGGTGTGGCCTCCTTCTCGAAGACGGTCACGCCGTACCCCATCTTGATGAGGTCCAGAGCCGCGGTCAGGCCAGCGGAACCTCCCCCCACTACGGCGACACTCTCGGTCTTGGTTCTCGGTGCAGGCTCAACCCTGATGGCCTTGCTCCTCTCGCGATCGGCGACAAACCTCTTCAGGGCCCTTATGGCGACCGGCTCGTCTAGCCAGTTCCTCTTACAGTTCTCTTCGCAGGGGTGGTGGCAGACTCGGCCGCAGATCGCAGCGAACGGGTTCTTGTCCCTTATGAGTTCCAGCGCCTCTGCATATCTCTGCTGGGCTATCAGGCCCACGTATCCCCTGACGTCGACGCCGGCGGGGCATGCTGTCGAGCACCGAGCGACCTCGCTCTCGATCGCGTAGGCCGCTGGAACCCCCTGTGGATACCTGATGTGGATGGGGTTTCTTACGGAGAGCCCCTGGTTAAACTCGTCGAGAAATTCCACGGGACACTTCTCGGAGCAGACACCGCAGGCCGTGCACTTCTCTATGTCTACTCTCCTTGCTCTCTTCTTCACGTCGACAAAGAAGTTGCCGGCGCTGCCTTCGACGTTCTCGATGTCCGCGCAGGTTATCAGCTCGATGTTAGGGTTTCTGCTTATCTCAACCAGTTTGGGTGACATGATGCACATGGCGCAGTCGTTTGTCGGGAACGTCTTGTCAAGTTGACTCATGACGCCGCCGATGTTCGCCTCCCTTTCGAGGAGGTAGACCTTGAATCCGGAGTTGGCGAGGTCTAGGGAGGCTTGCATGCCTCCGATGCCGCCTCCAACAACCAGCACCGAGCCGACTTCGGCTTCCTTCATTGCCGTTCCTCCCCAAGCTCCACAGCCCTGTACTTTGGGCTGGTCCCATCGACGTGGTCCAAGTCGATCAGGTTTCGTCTCCTGAGAGTCGTGATGTGCTGGAGCACCTCCTTGCTCGGCAGCTCCAGGGATGCAGCGATCTCCTTGACGGAGAGGACCTTTTCCGACGTGAGGAGCAGGATCCTGCTCCTGATGTACTCTGACCTGATGATGGGTTCGACGGCTAGTTTCCACTGCCTCTCAGTGAAAGTCTCCCCATACTTGTTTCCCTTTTCCAGCAGCTCCTGCCTCTTCTCCATGAGCTTCCTGAGCCTGGAACCCATGGAGGCGCTGACCCCTTCCACGGCGTCAATCATCTCTGCGTTGCTAGTTTCTTCCTGTTCGCCCATTCCTCTTCACCCAATAATTCTCCATGGTCAATACTCCTTGGGCAGCTCCTCGAGCTGCGCCACGCTGAACACCGGTCCGTCCAGGCAAACATACATGTGTCCGACGTTGCACCGGCCGCACTTTCCGATCCCGCACTTCATCCTCATCTCCAGCGAGAGGAGGATGTCCTGAGGGGAGAACCCAAGCTCCCTTAGGACAGGGATTGTGAACTTGATCATTATCGGTGGCCCACAAACCAGGGCGGTTGCATCCTCGGCGGAGGGAGCCACCTCTCTAGTGATCGTGGGTACGTAGCCCTCCCTTCCATTCCATCCAGAGTCGCCCTTGTCCACGGTCACGGTCAGAGCGACGTCCCCCCTCTGACTCCACGCTTCGAGGTCCCGTTTGTATATCAGTTCTCCGGGAGAGCGGGCCCCGTAGATTATGGTGATGTCACGGTAACGGTCTCTGTTGGAAGAGTGAAGGACGTATTGCGCAAGCGAGCGAAGAGTTGTGAAGGCGAACCCTCCTCCTATCATCACGACGTTTCTGTTTTCCAGGTCCCGTATCGGCCAACCGTTTCCATAGGGTCCCCGAACGCCGATGGTAGCTCCTTCTTCGCACTCGTGAAGCGCGGCTGTAACGACGCCAGCCTTCTTGACCGTGAATTGCAGGGTGTCGAGCTGCGTGGGTGAGGATGCGATTCCTATCGGGCATTCCCCTACGCCGAAGACAGAGAGCATGGCGAACTGGCCGGGAGTGTAGGCGAGTTCGCTTCCGTTGAGGCTCAGCTCGAAGGTCTTGATGTCTTCGGCCTCGTTCTCCGTGATGATCCTGCCGATTGTTGCTAGGTCAGGGATGTACGGGTTCTTCATGTTGGCGCCTCCTTCGGCTGCAAGGCCGCCCTCCGCTGCGAAGCCACGGCCTTGATCACTTCTCTGATGTCCAGGTTCACGGGGCAGTCCTGCACGCAGCGACCGCACCCAACGCAGAAGGCTGCGTCGTTGTTCTTGACGGTGTAGTTGAACTTGTGCATCACTCTCTGCCTCATCCTCTCCTTCCCTGATTTCCTTGGGTTGTGGCCGGAGGCTTGGAGTGTGAAGAGAGGATATACGCAGGAGTCCCAGGATCTCACCCTGACGCCGTTCGAGTCAAGGATGTCGTCCGTGATGTCGAAGCAGTGGCATGTGGGGCAGAGATAGGTGCACACCCCGCATCCCAGGCACTTCGCTGCCACTCGATCCCAGAAGTCATCCTCGTATATGTTTTCCAGGTTGGTTTCAGCTTGCTCGACCGGGAGCTCGCGCTCCACAGCCGCTCTAGCTTTGGACTTGATCCACCCTTGCTTCTGCAGTTCCTCTCGGGTTGGTGACCGTGTCTTCGGAGCGTGCGGTAGGAGCTTCTCCCCTTTCTGAGTGAGTGCCTCCATGAAATAGCCGTGGCCGACATCCGTCATCAGGAGGTCGATGCCGCTGGCGTCGAAAGGGTCACCTCCCACCGACCCGCAGAAGCAGGTGGTCCGTGGGTCCGTGCAAGCCATGCCGACGACTGTGGTGTTGGCGCGCTTTCGGCTGTATGGAGTGTCCGTGTACTTCTCGGTCATGAAGACCTTGTCCAACAGCACAAGGCTTCTGGCGTCGCAGGGCCTCACCCCCATCAGGACGGCTGGCTTCGATTTTGTTTGGGCCGGTGTCAGCTCCATCTTCCCCGACTTCGCGGAGAAGCGAAACAGCGTCTCAGACCTGGGGAAGAAAAAACCCTTCGGTGGAAGCTTCGAGTTGGCGAATTCAAGCGTCGGTGTGTCCGACGAACCCAACTCATCGAACAGGATGAGGTCCCTCCTTCGTACTGGAGCGACTACGGTGTATTGCTTCTGCAAGTTGCGGATGAAGTCGCTGATGCTTCCCTTGTCCATGAATTTCTGCTTCGTTGTAGGTCGCCCCCTACATGATGAACTCTTGAGGATCTTTCTCGCTGAAGGTCGCCAGCGCCTCGGCTTCTCCCTCTTTCATGCCGGGATCTGCCGCGAAGAGCTCCCTCGCATCCTTCTCCATCTTCTTTGTGAGCATCCTGACGTCGATGTTCATGGGGCAGGCGCGGCTACACGCTCCGCAGTCGACGCAGCGGCCCGCCATGTGGAGCGTCCGCACCAAGTGGAAGACCAAGACATCAGAGGCATCACCTGACTTGCCCACCCACCTTGGGGCCGTCTGGTCCGCGAAGCATTCGTTGCAGTAGCATATCGGGCAGACCTCCCTGCAGGCGTTGCATCCTATGCAGTCCTTGAACTGATCGACGAAGTAGCTCCATCTCTCGTCCGGAGTTTTCTTCTCCAATTCTATGATCTTCGCCGCATCGGCCTGAGTTGGAGCCACCGGACTGCCCTCTTCTACTAACACGTCCCGAGACGGGTTTAGGACGGGGTTCGGGTGTCTGCACTCGAGGCAGGAGTCACACAGGAATTGCGTGAGGGGGAGGCTCTCTTGGAAATCCTTTCCTTTGAAAATTATCTTGTCGCCCTCTATCTTCGCGGCTAGGATCTCTCTTCCGCCGAACCTTCGCTGAACCTTCTTTACATCAACCACTCCTTGGCATGGTGCGCTGAGTATCACGAGGTTCTCCCGAGGAAACTGGTGCTCGGCTGCCATGACGAGGGCGGCGCGTGCTTCGCAGCTCTTGGCGACTAATCCGACCTTGCCCTTCCGATTCTGAAGGAACGCGGCGAGGTTGACGCTGCAACTGGGATCCCAGACTATCCGCTCCGCGTCGCCGGGTTCTGTGGCGAAGCAGGGGGTGGCTCTGAGCGGGAGGGTACCCATCTCATGAGCGATCACGAGGTCAACTCTCTTCTCCCTGAGGAGGCTTCTCACGGCCTCCCTGATCTTGTCCTGGATGATCACGACGACTCCTCTGGTTTTGATGTCCGGGCGATCAGCCGCCTGGCGGGTCCCAAGGCCTTGACCCTTGCGACCACTTCGCCTACCACGTCTGAGAACTTGCCCCCCTCCGAGGCTGAGACCCAGGCGAAGTTTACTCTGCCTTCTTCCACGCCGACGTATTCCAGTAGCCTTTTGAGGAGTGCGAACCTCCTCCTCGCAAGTAGGTTCCCGCTGATGTAGTGGCAGTCGCCAGGGTGGCAGCCTGCCACAAGAACGCCGTCAGCTCCGATCTGTAAAGCCTTGACTATGAAGAGAGGGTCAACCCTGCCAGAGCATGGGACGCGGATGACGCGGATGTTTGGCAGATACTGTATCCTGCTGGTTCCCGCAAGGTCGGCACCTGCATAGCTGCACCAGTTGCAGAGGAAAGCGACTATCTTGGGTTCCCACGCGGCCGTAGCCACCGGCTCGCCCGTGTGATCGGCCGCCCCGGTCATCTGGACCCCTCCCTGAACGCTCTCAGAACCGAAACAATCTGGAGCACGGTGAAGCCGCTTAGGTCAATAGCCCCAGACCGACAAGAGGCGGCGCACGCCCCGCATCCCTTGCAGACGGCGCCGCTTACCTTCGCAACGCCCTTCTCAGCATCCAGCTCGATGGCGTTGTAGGCGCACACCTCCACGCATAGCCCACAGCCGTTGCACCGTGCCTCTAGGACCCTTGCTATCGTACCCTCCGTTTCGATGGACTCCTTGGTCAGAATCGTGGCTGCACGTGAGGCCGCTGCGTATGCCTGAGATATGCTTTCCTCGATGTTCTTGGGTGCGTGGGCGAGGCCGCATAGGAAGACGCCGTCTGTCGCGAAGTCGACCGGCCGCAGCTTCATGTGCGCCTCCAGGAAGAAGCCGTCTTGGTTCAACGGGACCTTCAGCCTCTTCGCGAGGCTCGCGGCGCCGCTCTGAGGAACGATGCCGACACTGAGCACAAGCAGGTCGGGGCTAAGTGCAATCTCCTCGTCAACGACCGGCTCGTAGACCTCCACTCTGAGTCGACCTTCCTCATCCCTGGCGACGATGGGTTTCCTATCCTCGTCGTATCGGATGAAGAGGACCCCGGCCTCCAAGGCTTTTCGGTAGTAGTCTTCTGCCAGCCCATAGGTTCTGATGTCCCTGTACAGGATGGCGACCCTTGCGGAGGGGGCGACCTCCTTGATCTTGAGGGCGTTCTTGACAGCCTCTTGGCAGCAGACGCGGCTGCAGTACGGGTGCCCATCATCCCTCGAGCCCACACACTGAATCATCACCACGTCGCGGACGTCCTCGAGTTGTCCCTGAGACAGGATTTCCTCGAGCTCTTGCTGAGTGACAACACGGGGATCCATTCCATAGAGATACTCCGTGGGCTCATAGGCTTGTCCGCCGGTGGCGACTATGGTGGCGCCGTGCCTCAGAACCAGAGGCTTTCTATCAGGGCCCGTCTCTGCATGGGTCTCAAAGTTCCCGACATACCCTGAGACCTCCTTGATACTCGTGTCGGTCAGAACCTCTATGAGAGGGTTGGCGTGCACTTCCTCGATGAGTTGCATGAGGAAACTCTGAACGTCGTAACCTTGAAGGGTGAAGTGAATCTTCCGCGCGATGCCGCCAAGCTGGTTCTCCCTCTCCAGAAGATAGACCTTGATCCCCTGCTCAGCGAGACCCATCGCGGCCGTCATGCCAGAGAGCCCGCCTCCGATGACGAGGCAGCGACGATCCACAGGTACTGAAAGGGTGTTCAAGGGCTCCAGCTTTCGGGCTTTGGAAACGGCCATCCTTACCAAGTCCTTCGCCTTCTCCGTCGCGGCCTCAGGCTGCTCCATGTGAACCCAGGAGCACTGGTCACGGATGTTCGCCATCTCGAAGAGATACTTGTTCAGGCCGGCTTCTCTAATGGTCTCTCTGAAGAGAGGCTCGTGGGTTCGCGGTGAACAGGACGCAACGACGACGCGGTTCAAGCCGTGTTCCTTGATCCTCTGTATGATCGTGGCTCTTGCGTCCTGTGAGCAGCTGTACAGGTTTTCCTCTGCATGGGCTACGCCGGGGAGGGTCTTTGCGTACTCGACGACCGCTGGCACGTCGATCACTCCCCTTATGTTGATGCCGCAGTCGCAGACGAACACTCCTACCCTTGGGGGGCGCGCAGACACACTCACCTCGGGGGGATAGGTCCTTGCGGCGACTGGTTGGCCTGAGGTCGGTGGCAGATGCTTGGCCGCGAGGCAGGCAGCCGCGCTTCCCTGCATGACGCTCTCAGGTATGTCTTTTGGTGAGGAGAACGCGCCGCAGACGTACACCTTATTCCTGGAGGTCTCCAGCGGTCGGAATGGTTGTGTGCGGCAGAAGCCGTGTTCCTCTAGGTCCAGGCCTAGCCTGGAAGCAAGATCCCGGAGCTTCCCTGACACCTCTAGACCCACCGAGAGAACGACAAGGTTGAAGATCTCTTCCCTGAGCTCTCCGTTCTCGGTTTCGTATCTTATCTTGAGGTCGTTGGTGTCTGGGTCTTCGCTCACCTCCGGCACCCTGAACCGTATGAACCGGACCCCCTGCTCCTTCTTTGCGCGCTCCACGTACCGTTCGAAGTCCTTGCCGTAGGAACGGATGTCCATGTAGAATATCGTTGGCTCCACCTCCTTGACGTGCTCCTTGGCGATTGTCGCCTGCTTGGTGGCATGCATGCAGCAGACCGAGGAACAGTGGCCTCTTCCATGAGCCGGGTCCCTGGAGCCCACACACTGGATAAAGGCTATCTTCTTAGGCACCTTTCGGTCGGATGGCCTAACTACATGTCCCTCGTATGGGCCTGAGGCACTGAGGATCCGCTCGAACTCGAGGCTGGAGACGACGTTCTTGAACCTTCCGTAGCCGTACTCGGTCTTCAGGCGTGCGTCGAAGACATCGGCTCCCGGGGCCACAATCACCGCGCCGACACGGAGCGTCATCTCCTGGTCTTTTTGACTGAGGTCTATCGCCTTTCTGTCACAGAACTTCTCGCATATGCGGCATACACCCTTGGTGAGGTAGAGGCACCGGCTAGGGTCGATTGCCGCTACGAGGGGGACAGCCTGTGGATAGAGGATGTGGGCGGCTCCCCTCTTCCTGAGGCCCATGTCGAACTCGTTGGGAATCTTCACTGGACACTTCTCGGCGCACTTGCCGCAACCTGTGCACATCTCGGTGTTCACGTAGCGAGCTCGCTTCACCAGCTTCACGAGGAGGTCGTCTCCATCCTCTTTGATCTCAAGGACATCTGTGCAGGTGTGGGTGACGACGTCTGGATGTCTGTAGCAGTCGCTCATCTTCGGTGAGAGGATGCAGATTGAGCAGTCGTTTGTCGGGAAGGTCTTGTCCAACTGGGCCATGTGTCCCCCGATGGACGGTTTCTCCTCGACCAGGTGAACCCTGACGCCCATCTCCCCCAGGTCGAAGGCGGCCTGGATTCCAGCTACCCCTCCGCCTAAGACGAGGACCTCGCGCGTGCTCAACTAGTGTGGCAGCTCCTTTCTTCTCTTCTCCGCCCGTTCCTTCTTCCTTATCGACCAAGAGACGATCTTTCCGAGGGTCTTTGTCCTCTCGCTGCGGAGGTCTTCCATGGTCAGGTGGTCTCTCTCCTCGATGTATTCGTGGCGAAGGGCACCTTCGAAGATCTCTTGGCCATCCTCTGTCCTGATAAGAACCGTGGTGTAACCGTCCGGTGATCCCAACCCTCCGACGGACAAGTCTGCATACTCGTTCGAGAAGTCAGGGCAGGCCAGACAGGCTGGCCGTGCCACTAGGTCCACCTCTTCCAGTGGAACATGGACGGTGACTCCGCCGCCGAGGGTTATCATGAGGTCATCCTTGACGTTGAGCTTCTGTATGTCGGCGAGGTTGAGGTTCAACTTCTTCTCAAGCCTTCGCCTGGTCAGTTCGTCGAAGGAGAAGCTCTCCATGCAGAAGAGGCCTATGGTGTATCTGACTATGTGTGCGGGCAGTATGCCAAGAACCTGCATCTTTCGGATGGCCTTGATCTGGCAAGGCGTCCCAACAACAGCCATGGCCTCCGCGCGGCTTGTCCTCAGCTTCTTGACGGCGGGGAGGATGGGCGAGAAGGTAGTGCAGTATTTCTGACCGAGTTCTTCAAGATGAGAGGCCTCGGAGAAGTGCGAGCCAGCTGCCTCTAGAAGTTCCTCGTGGGTGGTGGCAACCGTTGGTTCACGGCCCCAGACACCAGTCTTCCTCGAGACGACAGCGCCCCCTGCCAGGTTTCGATCGAGGAGAAAGCCCAGCAGGGAAGTCACGACCCCTCCGTCAGTGCAGACTTGTCGTACCTCAGGATCAGTTGTTCGAGCGGAAGTTACAGATCTGTAGGCTCCTATCGGAGGGCGCCAGCCAAACCTCTCTTTCAGGTCTTCATCTAGGTCTGGGGTTCGGGGGCAGATTAGGTAGCAGATCCCGTCCTTCAGGCACTTTTCTTTATCGGCGTACGCGGGAACCCCGTCTTCTCCAATTTTGAGCGCATTCAGTTCACCGGCTGAGCAGAACGAGACACATCCCTGGCACCTTGCGCATAGACCAGGTTGAACTACCTCTTTGAGTAGGTCGTCAAAGCTCTTTGTGAGGTCCTGCCCAAGGTTTTCCACGGGGACTACACCCCTAGATCTTGGTTAACAAAGCCTCGGTTTTTGCGCGGCTCAGCCCCAAGTCCTGGGCGCTCATCCCGAGCGCAAGGCCTAGCAGCTGTGGGTAGTAGATGACGGGGAGCCCGTAGGTCTCGCTGAACTTTGCCTCTATCTTTCTCTGGTTGTCGTCATACATGATGGCGCAGAAGGGGCAGATGAGACAGATGGCATCGGCTCCCGCCGCCTTAACGTGTTGAAGCTTCTCACGCGCGATGCCGAGGGCGACGTTCTCATCCACAGCCAAGACGCCTCCGCCGCAACAATCCTTCTCCCGCTCGTAGCTGACGACCTGAGCACCGGTGGCAGCGATCAGTCGGTGAAGAGTCTTCGGGTCTTCCGGGTCGTCGAACCGGTCATAGATGTCTGAGGGCTTGAGGTAGTGGCATCCATAGTGAGGGGCAATTTTCAGGGATGTCAGCTTGTGCGTTGCCTCCTTCTCGATCTGCTCAACCCCGACTTCCTTGAGCAGGACTCTGGAGATGTGACTGACTGCGGTGCTGCCGGTGTAGTTCTTGTCGATGGCAGCGAGCTTCTCCTTGACCCTCGTCCGAACTGCTCCATCTTCCTGAATCCTCCGATTCGTCTCTGTGAGAACGGAGGTGCAGGCGCTGCAGAGGGTGCAGATGTCCAGGCCCTTGCTCTCCGCTATGCCAAGGTTCCTGGCGGCCAAAAGGAGCGCTGCCTCCTGGTCCAGAGATTCGATCGGAAAGCCGCAACACGCAAACTCATTCAAGTCCACCAACTCTATGCCCAGTCTCTCGGCCACCCTCCGGGTGGAGAGTTCGTAGTCTCTCGACCTGGCCGGTATTGTGCATCCAAGAAAGAGCGCGTACCTCAGCCCGTTCCACCTCAAGCGGTCTTGCCGGCCTCAGTGAGCTTGAGTATCCGAGCCACTTCCTCACACTTGGTGGGGAGAGGGGGGAGACCCATCTTCTGCCGTCTCTTGTTGTCGAACTCCTCTATCTCGTAGAGCCTGCCGTGAGATGCTATCGCTTCGGCCTGAGCGAGGTAGGAGGGATGTGCGTGTCCCTCCTTCACAGCCAGGTTTCGAAGGGCTTTCATTAAATCCGGCAACCTTACGTCCTGGGGGCATCGTTCGCGGCATGTGTAGCAGGATGAACAAAGCCAGATGAAGTCGCTTGACAAGACCCTGTCACGCATGCCGAGGACAGCCATGCGCACTATCTTCCGTGGGTTGTACTTCTCGTCTATATGCCTCACGGGGCAGCTTGCGTTGCACGTGCCGCATTGGTAACACTTATTCAGGTTCTCTCCGCCAGGAACACTGGCTACCTCTTCCCTGAATTTCCAGTCGAGTTGTGTGTATGCGGATTGAGGTCTACCCTGCTTCAACTCAGCTTCACCTCGGTCGATTGAGCTATCTCTGAGTTCGCGCGGCTGGGCTTCCCCAGAAGTCGATCCTCTCCGAGATCTCCTGAACGAGATCCTGCCAGTTCGTCAACGCGATCTTGTACAGGCGCGCGTTCTGAATCGCTATGGCAGACTGGGCGGCGATGCCAGACAGAAATTCGATCTCCTCCTCCTCGAATTGACGTGGCTTCTCATCGTAGATTCGGATGGTGCCTATCACTTCATCCTTGAATATTACAGGTACGCCGAGGATGGAGCATATCCCCTCACTTCTTGCCTCCTCCGCGTATTGCACACGGGCGTCCTTTGTAACATCCGTGACGATGACCGGCTTTCCCTCCAACGTCTCTGCAAGACTCTTTCGGGGCTCGATGGGGCCCTTCCTAAGATACTGCTCGCTGAGGCCGTAGGCAGCTGCCAGCTCAAGATTGGTCTTCTTCTCATCCAGAAGGCGAATTGTGCATCCCTTGGCGTTCATCACTTTGGCTGTCTCGGTGACGATGGAGTTTAGAACGTCGTTAAGCCTTAATTGAGAGGTGATCTTCCTGGAGACATCAACGAGAGCCTTTAGATCCTCATAACGTTTCTGAAGACTTTGCGTCAGCTTCAAGTTCTCCAGAGCTGCACCGACTTGGCTCGCCATTGTGTATAGGAACTGAGCCTCCTCCTCATTGAACTCGTGGCGGGTTGAGGAGTAGGCTCTCACCGTGCCGATATTCTTCTGCTTGACCGTGATGGGGACGCAGAGTACAGAGACGATCCCCTCCCTCTTCGCCTCCCCAGGGTACTGCCACCTGGGGTCCCTGGTAACATCCAGAATCGTTACAGCTTTGCCCGTCAACGCTTCCTTGTCCACCAGGCTCTTCTCAACCTCGACCGGGCCCTTCTTCAGGTACTCTTCGCTTAGGCCGTAGGCGGCCGCAAGCTTCAAGGTCTGCCCTTTCACATCCAAAATCCTGACGGAGCAAGCCTTGATGTTCAAGGCGTCGGCTGCTCGTTCAGCAAGCAAGCCGAGCATGGCAGGGACGTTCGAAGCAACGGTAAGCGCCCGGGCTGTGTCATAGAGGGTGCAGCAAAACTGCTGAGAGGGTAACGGTAGCGCCTTCATGGGCTTAGCGAGCTCCTGTCTCCTTTTATCTTTTTACCTTAAGATACCCTTTTGGTTACCGCGCAAGAAGTTGAGCTCTATCTCTCGATCATTCAACAATCATCGATGGCTGGGTGTATGGCCCAGCCGCCGAGAAAACTGTAGAAAGGAGATCGCGAGCCACGCCGAGCGTCTGCTTTATATTCAGGGATGAGCTGGAGCGGGCAAAGGGCTCACACGAGACGGTGCTTCTGGATTGAGGCTGAAGATCAAGTACGCGGGCCCTGTGGCGTCCATGTTGAAGAAGCGGGAGGAGATCGTGGACATGGATGTCGGTTCAACACTCCGAGAGCTGCTGCAGAGACTGGTTGACTCTCACGGGAAATGGCTTGGAGATGAAGTCCTTGACAACGATGGGGAGCGAATAAGGGATGGAGCCCTCGTCGTCGTCAACGGGGTGTCCGTGGGCCGGCTTGAGGGTTTGAGCACCGAGCTGAAGGAAGGGGACACGATAGCGCTGCTGCCCTGGTTCCCCGGCGGAGGATAACCAGTCGCAGGAGGAAACATCGGTCGCGGAGAGCTGCAGCCCCTAGATGCTCCGACCACGGTGCTTGTGAAAAACTATAAATGTGGTTTCAAGATCTTCGCTCAGCGCGATCGATCAATTATGGAGGTTTGAACGAGGTAGTCGAATTGCATGCCTACACCGGAAAGATCCTGCATGTTGACCTTGCCGACGGAAAGACGAAGGTCAAGTCCTTTGACGAAGCCTTCGCCAAAGCCTACATCGGCGGCACAGGGTTCGGGATCAAGACGCTGATCGACAATCAACCGCCCGGAATAGATCCCTTCGACCCCGCGAACCCGTTGATATACGCGGTGGGAGCGGTCTCCGGCACCATGGTCCCGTGCGCCGCCTCAAAGTTCGGCGTCTTCGCCAAATCTCCTGAGACCAATCTTCTGGGCGAGGCCTATTCCACCGGAAGGTGGGGAGCCGAACTGAGGATGGCCGGATACGACATCTTGGTGATCAAGGGAAAGTCTGAGAAACCGGTGTACCTCTGGATTGACGATGAATCCGTGCAGCTGATGGACGCATCCCACCTATGGGGCAAGTATACCTGGGAGACAGAAGAGATCATCAGGAAGGACTTGGGCGACCAGTACGTCCGAGTCTCAACAATCGGCCCAGGCGGGGAAAGACTCGTCAGAGTCGCCTGCCTCATAAACGACCGCTTCAGGGCGGCCGGAAGAACGGGGCTCGGCGCGGTGATGGGATCCAAGAACCTCAAGGCGGTTGCCGTAAGGGGAGCTCACAGCATAGCCGTCGCCGAACCGGACAGGCTCCAAAAGATGTGCGAAGACCTCTATGAGCGTGCCAAGGGACCCGCAACCTCCAAGTATAGAGACATGGGAACCGCGGCCAACGTCCTCACCCTTAACAGCCAGGCCGCGATGCCGACCAGGAACTACCAGAGCGCGACCTTCGAGGGAGCCGAGACTGTAAGCGGCGAGTATCTAAAGGAACACTACGTGGTCAAGATCCAGGGCTGTTCGGCCTGCCCTATGCGGTGCGAGCACATAGCCGTAGTTCCTGAGGGCCAGTATGAAGGAGCTACCGCCCGAGTTGAGTATGAGCCCACCATGGCCTTCGGACCCTACTGCGGCGTTGACCGCTTGGATGCCGTGATCAAGTCTATAGAGCTCTGCGACCTCTACGGGATCGACGCCATCTCCACCGGAATCATAGTGGGGTTCGGCATGGAATGCTACGAGAAGGGCCTCATCGACGGCAAGCAGACGGGGGGACTTGAGCTCGAGTTCGGAAACCACGAGGCGATGGTCAAGATGGTCGAGAAGATTGGCCTCAGGCAGGAAGTAGGAGACATCCTTGCCGAGGGCGTCAAGAGGGCCGCTGAGAGGATAGGCCAGGGATCAGAGGAGTTCGCGATGCACATCAAGGGCCTCGAGATGACCGGTTACGACGTTAGAGGCCTGAAGACGTGCGCCCTAGGATACGCTGTCTCGAGGAGGGGGGCGGACCACCAGAGGCACGGCTCCTACGGACCCGACTTGGCCGGAAAAGTGGACAGGTTTAAGGCTGAGAAGGGCAGGGGAAAGATCGTGATGAGCGACGAGGACAACTACTGTATCTTCGATTCGATGATCCTCTGCAAGTTCTCCAGGGGGATCTGGAAGGGTTTCGATGAGATAGCCAGCGTCTACACCGCGGTAACGGGAATCCCCATGGCAGGCGAGGAGCTCCTCATGGCCGGGGAAAGGATGAGCAACCTGGCGAGGCTCTACAACATGAGGGAAGGCTTGACGAGGAAGGACGACAACCTGCCTCCGAGGGTGATGAAGCTTCCGATTCCAGACGGAGTGGCCAAAGGCAGCCTAGTCACCCAGGAGGACCTAGACATCCTCCTAGATGACTACTACGAGGCTAGGGGCTGGACCCCGGATGGCGTGCCCAAGAAGAATAAGCTCAAGGAGCTCGGGCTAGAGGAGTACGCCAACATCACCGCCTTAAAGAAGAAGAAGGCAGAGGTGGCGTGAGGATGGTCAGGCACAAGTTCGTCTCCTATGACCCGGACAAGTGTGTTGGATGCCGAGTATGCGAGTATGTGTGCTCCTTGGAGAAGGAGAAGGTCTTCAATCCAACGCTTTCCAGGATAAGGACGCTGCGGATATACCCCAACACCAATGCGTCCATAGCCTGCAGGCTCTGCGAGGACGCTCCGTGTGTCATCGCGTGTCCCCGTAAGGCGTTGGAGCAATCGAAAGAGAACGGGGTCATAATGATAGACGACGATAAGTGCGACGGCTGTGGATGGTGCATCGAGGCATGCGACTTCGGAGCTATAGCTCTGATGCCGGACAAGAAAACGGTAGTCATATGCGACCTCTGCGACGGAGACCCGAAATGCGTCAAGTGGTGCCCCGAGGAAGCTCTAGAGCTCAGCAGCAAGGACATTATAGCCCAGAAAGCACGCATCGACGCTGTTCAAAAGCTCACGAAGGCTGCGGCTGAGGCCAAGACCTAGCTCCTCTCGATTGAACTTCCGATAAGTGATCTTCTCCATGAGTCCCGGCGGCGCCAAGGGTGAGCTGAAGGTTGAGGAGGCTTTGAAGGAGCTCGACGAGAGGCTAGAGCAGATGAGAGCGGAGGTGAAGGAGATCTCGGACGAAGCCAAGAGCGGCGTTAGTGTCGCCTCACTAAGAGAGAGGCTGAACGATTTTAAGGCGCGCGCCGCCCAGGCCAGGCAGCAGAGAGATAACTTGAAACGCGTGGCCTTAAAGGAAGCCACCTCCACCAAAGAGCAGCTCCTGCATAGGAGAGAGAACCTCAGGAAGAACCTGGAGAACGTAGAGAGGACGCTCACCCTGAGGCAGCTTGGGAAGCACAGGCTGCGGCAACTCAGGGAGAAATATGTGAAAGAGCTAGAGGAGATAGAGAAGGAGCTGCAATCGATCGCGGCAGATCGATGAGCGCCTCACTTGGCTTCGACGGGAGCGGCTGCTTCAACCTTCCTCTTCAGCATCTTCTCCAGAGTAGGCCTAGCCTTCTCGTTCTCCTCCTTCATGCGTGCAACACCCAGGTCCCTCAGGGTCTGGGTAAGCCTCTTCATCTCCTGTGAGAATAAGCCTCCTTCAGCCGCCGAGAAATAATGTATCTGAAAGCGCTCTGGGCTTATCCCGAGCTTGGTGAGGATCCTTGCATGTATGTCCATCCTCTCCTTCATCCTGTAGTTTCCGGAGATGTAGTGGCAGTCCTGGGGGTGGCAGCCGGTCACAATAACCATTCCTGCGCCGAGCCTGAATGCCTCTGAGACGAAGTCCTTGTCCACCCTACCTGAGCACATCACCCTGATTATGCGGATGTTTGGAGGATACTCGAATCGGCTCGTACCCGCCAGGTCGGCACCGGCGTAGCTGCACCAGTTGCAGAGGAAGCCGAGTATCTTCTCTTCCGGTCTGTGCGCCAAGGCCGTCCTTACCTGCTCCATTATCTGCTCATCCGTGAAGTGCCTCTGGGTTATGGCGTCATGTGGGCAGTCGGCGACGCATGTTCCGCATCCGTGGCACATGGCTTCGTTGACTCTCGCCGGTTCACTGGGGGGCGCCTGTATGGCTCCGAACGGGCACTTGGTGACGCATATTCCGCACTTTGCCTTCGGGTTTCTGCACTTCTCGGGGTCGACGTGGGCGACTATGGGTTCGATCTCCCAGACGTCCTTGCTGAGTATTCGTCCAGCTCGAGCTGCGGCTCCGGTTCCTTGGGAGACGGAGTAGGGTATGTCTTTCGGTGCTTGAGCCGATCCCGCTAGGAATATGCCTTCGGTCGCCGTGTCTATTGGCTTCAGCTTCGGGTGGCTTTCCAGGAAGAAGCCGTCAGGTCCACGGGTTATGTTCAGGGTTCTGGCCAGGTTCTCCGCATCGGGACCCGGTTCCGCGGCGGTGGAGAGAACCACGAGGTCCGCCTCCACTTCGACCGGCGCACCTATGTCTATGTCCTCCGCCCTGAGAAGTAGGTTCTTGGTCTCAGGGTCTTCTCTTATCTCCACAGGCTGTCCTCGGATGAAGGTGACCCCCAGTTCTCTGGCTCTTCTGTAGAACTCCTCGAAGCCCTTGAAGGGCGCTCGGATGTCCATGAAGAATATGAATATCTCCGTGTCTGGGTGGTGTTGCTTCAGGAGGACAGAGTTCTTCAGGGCGTACATGCAGCAGAAGCCTGAGCAGTACTCGTGGAGGTTGATGTCTCTCGAACCGACGCACTGGATGAAAGCCACCCTCTTGGGCCGCTCCCCGTCGGACATCCTAACGACTTCTCCTCCAGTTGGCCCCGCCGCGTTTATCAGCCGCTCAAGCTCCAGAGCGGTTATCACGTTCTCGTACTCCCCGTAGCCGAAGAGGTTTTTTTCGCTGGGGACATAGATCTCGTAGCCCGTAGCCACGATTATGGTTCCGACGTTGAGCTCCATCTCCTCCGGCTTCATCTCGAAGTCGATTGCAGCACGTTCTCCGCAGGCGTCCACACACTTGTAACACTCGATGCAGTGGTCCCTGTCGATTGTGTACACGAGGGGGACTGCTTGACCGAACGGGACGTATATCGCCTTCCGCGGCCCTAGCTGCATGTCGAACTCGTTGGGGACCTCGATGGGGCACCCAGGCGTCTCCGGGCCGCCAGTGGCGCACTCGCCGCACCCGGTGCACTTATCGTCCAGAACATATCTCGGCTTCTTCTCAACCTTCACCTTGAAGTTGCCCACGAAACCGCTGACTTCCTTGACCTCGGCATGGCTTATCAGCTCAATGTTTGGGTGCCTGTAGACGTCAACCATCACGGGACCCTCTATGCAGATGCTGCAGTCGAGCGTGGGGAAGGTCTTGTCCAGCTGAGCCATGTGGCCTCCTATGGTGGAGCGTTTCTCCACCAGGTAGACCTTTATGCCC
>Ga0315308_1000184_pt1 | contig 33977 bp, 33 predicted proteins | sample TDP3_MG_FD_203078 | JGI IMG/M metagenome (GOLD analysis project Ga0315308, IMG submission 203078) | Freshwater sediment microbial communities from Lake Towuti, South Sulawesi, Indonesia - TDP3 | ecosystem: Environmental > Aquatic > Freshwater > Lake > Sediment | place: Indonesia: South Sulawesi...
GCCCGCAGCAGCAGGGTCTGGGCCCGCGGCGGCAACTGGGCGTAGGTGCGGTCCAGCAGGGTGAACTCGATCATCTCCCGCTCCACGTCCTCGATCTCCAGCCACACGTCGGCCACACTGGTCACCGCCGCCCGCCGGGCAAAGACGTCAATGGTGTGGGGGTGGCCGCCCAGCTTGCCGTACAGTTCGCGCTTGGTCAGGGGCGGCACCTGGGCAGGTGGGACACCTGCCCCTACGGGCGGTGGGACCACCGGCAGCGGAGTCAGCACGTCGTGGTTGTTCATGTGCTGCACGGCCATGGCGAAGGGCAACTCGCCCAGGGAGATATGCTCGATCTCGCCCGTCAGCCGCCCCCGCGCCGGGTCGAAATCGTAGCGGGTGGTGAAAATGAAGCGGCTCCCCTGGGCCACGCTCTTGACCAGTTGCTCAAAGAACCCGGCCAGCGCCTCGTCGGCAATCTCATCCAAATCCCTCCTCACCCCTTCACGTTTCACGCCCTCACGTTTTACATCTTCACGCACTGCTTGCCCTTTGCTCAGCACATCCTCAAAGTTGTCAAAGATGAGCAACAGCGGCACCTGGGTCAGGATTTGGGCCATGCGCCCCGTCTTGGCTTCCAACTTAATGGGCTCGTGGATGACCTGGTTGAAGGCGTTGACCCCGGCCAGGTTGAGGAAGGCGTTCATCTCGGAGAGGATGTCCTCGGGCCGGGTGGTGGCCGTCATGCGCACGGCCTTGACCCCGGCAAAGTTCTGGCGCAGCTTGGTTGCGGCGCGGGTGGCCAGCACGCTCTTGCCAATGCCCCCCAGCCCGTGGATGATAAAGGCCCGCTGCCGCCCGCTGCTGAAGCCGTGGCGGATGCGGCGCAGCTCCCGCCGCCGCCCCACGAAACCCTTCTCCATCACCGAGACCGTGCTCCAGTCCACCGGCCTGTCCAGCCGCACTTCCTCGACCTCAGGTCGCACCTGGGCCACGCTCACGCAGGCCGGGTCGTTAAGGAACAGCACTGGCGTGGCAAAGTCCACTCGCTCACCCTCCTCATCCTTTCCGGCCGTTTTGAGACCAATGCGCGCCTCGGTCAGGGCCACGTCCAGGGGCTTGTTGTTGGCCAGCCCGGTGTAGAAGCGGTCGGCGAAGAGGATGGCCGCCTGGTCCAGCACCGAGTACTGCATGGCCAGCACCGCCGGCACTCCCTGCTTCAACAAGTGGTGCGCCAGGCCGGCGTAGGCGTCGTTGTTGGCCGTCCGCGCCGACTGGCAGGCGCTGAGCACCACCAGCCGTAGTGAGGGATAGCCACGCAGCAGGTCGGCGAATTCCTCGTTGGTCAGGGTTTGCATGTTGCCCTGCTCGTCCTCCAGCAGCAACTCGCCCCGCCCTTTGGCCTCGTTAAAGACGCCGTGGCTAGTAAAGTGCAGGATGTCGTATTCCTGCTCGGAGAGATAGTCCTGGATGGTGTCCAACACCGCGTCCTCGCAAAAGTCAATGTCCAGCAACCCCTTCCACTGGAGCTTGTCCAGGGCAGCCAGGATGACCTCCTGCTCCCGTTCGGTGTTCAGCACCAGGTGCTCGGGCAGGTCCAGCGGGCTGGAGACCACCACCAACATGCGTAAAGTGCGCTCCAGGGGCCGCTTGTCGCGCCGGGCAATGCCCAGGGGCAGGCGGGAGACTGGAGTTTCCCAGCGGGTTACCAGGAAACCGTCCCCGTCGTGAAGGAACTCCCAGGGCAGGTTCATCAGCTCCGGCGCGCCCTCGTCCACGCGCACCCGCAGGCGCAGGCCCATGTCGTTGGCTTGCGCAGCGGTCAGTCTTTTGATGAACAGGGTGCCCACGTCGCCGCCCAGGGCCGCCTGGTACAGCATCCGCCCGAATTGGACGTGAAAGTCGTCTTTGACCAACTCCTTGTGCAGCGAGTAGGCTTCCAGCCGCTGGAGGTCCTCGCGCATCTTCAGGGTGTCGGTGCGTAAGCTGAAAGGGTGTTCGGCGGCCCGGCCACCATCGTCGTCGGGCACGTAGGCCACGAACTCGTGCGGGGCACGCTTCTTCAGACAGAGGTCGAAATCTTGATGGGTGGTGGTCATTGCTCGTAGCCCTTCACCAGTTCACTTACCCCCCTCACCTCATTCTCCTGCAGCTCGGGATACATGGGCAAGGAGAGGATCTCGTCGGCGCAGGCTTCGGTCACGGGGAAATCCCCCCGCCGGTAGCCCAGGTCGAGATAGGCTTCCTGCAAATGAATGGGGACAGGGTAGTGGATGGCCGTGCCTACCCCGTGCTCAGCCAGGTAGCTTTTCAATTCATCGCGACGAGCACGATGAAGGCAGCGGACGACGTACAGGTGATAGACGTGCCGCCCATAGTCCATCTCAGTGGGTGTGGTCACTCCACTGTCGGCCAGCAGTTCGCCGTACAACCGGGCCCGCGCGCGGCGGGCCTCGTTCCACTCGTCGAGGTGCCTCAGCTTCACCCGTAGAATGGCAGCCTGGATTTCATCCAGGCGGCTGTTGAGGCCCCTCAGAGAGCTGACGTAGCGCTTCTCCCAGCCGTACTGGCGCAACAGCCTGACCTTCTGAGCCAGCGCCTCGTCGTCGGTGACCACCATCCCCCCGTCGCCGTAGGCTCCCAGGTTCTTGGTGGGGTAAAAGCTGAAACAGGCCACGCGGCCAAAAGAACCCACCCGCCGCCCCTTGTACTCTGCACCGTGGGCCTGGGCACAGTCCTCGACCACCGTGAGGCCGTGCCGTTGGGCGATCTCGAGAATGGGGTCCAGGTCCGCCGCCTGGCCGTAGAGGTGCACGGGCACGACAGCCCTGGTCTGGGCCGTGATCCTCGATTCCAACTGGTCGGGGACGATGGTGTAGCTGGCGGGGTCAATGTCCACGAAGACCGGCCGGGCCCCTGTCAGTTCGATGGCAGCCACGGTGGCCACGGCCGTGTGTGGCACGGTGATGACCTCGTCTCCCGGCCCCACTCCACAGGCCAGGAGGGCCAAGTGCAGAGCCTCCGTCCCAGAGCCGACTCCGATGCCGTGAGAAAGGCTACAGTAGGCGGCAAACTCCTCCTCGAAGGCCTCAACCTCCTGGCCCAGGATGAACCAGCCGCTCTCCAGAATGCGGGCCACAGCCTCATTGATTTCGACCTTAATCGCGTTGTACTGATCCTTGAGATCGAAAAGGGGTATCACTACAATCTCCTTCAGGGTTTGATTTTTACTTCCCCCAGCAACACTCGATCTCCAGTGATCTGGCCCTGCTCATCCAGGACAGGCAGGCGCGGGTAGCCAGGTTGGGCCGCGTCGTACAGACCCACTTTAAGGAGGTAGCCCCCGGCTGGGGCGGCAGGGTCCACTGGTATCTCGTATTCGTCCTCGACCACCTCCCCTTCGAGCCAACCCGTAGTCGGGTACTGCCCCCTATCGGGCATGCTGTCCCGCTGGCCCCAGATGCGGTTTTGCGCGTCTAGGAGATGAACAAAGACGGTATAGCTGACGTCCATCTGCTGCTGCGCCTGCCAGTAGAGGGTCAGGTGTAACACATCGCCGGGGGCGATCTCGTCCTCCTTCAGATTATAGCCCAGCAGCGACACCCCTTCGCCAAAGTGGGCCGCCAGGGGATTCTCGATGGGAGGCACCTCGAACTGCCGTCTGCGGCCCCGCACCAGTATCTGGCCCAGGGAGATGCTCTCTGCGGGAACGCCCCCCTCGGGGGCTACCACGGGCAAATAACTCTGGGCTTTCTCGTCGTACAGCCCGACTCTGAGCTCATATACGGCTCGCGGAGTCTCAGGGTCTATCACCAGGTCAAAGCGGTCCCGCACCACCTGTCCCGCCTCCCAGAGGCTGGTGGGATAGTCTCCATCGAGAGCCTGACGGCTACTTTGGGGCCAGACCCTCCCTCCCTCGTCCATCAGATAGGTGGATACCAGGTAATCCTTGTCCGACCTAGTTGTCACCTGCCAGTAGAGGCTCACGTGGGCGCTCTGTCCAGGGTTCAGGGCCCGCTGGCTGACGTCGTAGCCGAGAAAGGTGAATGGGTCACCCACTCTGGCCTGGAGAGGGTTGGGAATCCACAGGCTGGTGGCCGGTGGGGAGACAGCGGCTTTCCTGACGGTGAGGGGCTCTAGTGTGACGGCTGTAGCCACAGGCGAGCCATCCTCGTCTAGAACGGGAAAAGGCTGCCTCCTGTCCTGGTCGTATAGCCCCACTTTGAAGTGATAGCTACGAGGAGGGGAATCTGGGGGGACAGATACGTCCAGCCATTGCACCGCCATGTCCCCACCATACCAGTTGGAGGTCGGGTAGCCGAAAGCGTCATCCTGGCCCCACAGGTAGCCCTGCTTGTCTACCAGATGAGCGAAGAAGGAGTAATTGCGCCTGCCCCCCAGTTCACTGGGAATGCGGTAATACAGCACCAGACGCACCGTCTGGCCGGCTTGGACGCTTGAGGGTAGATCGTAGCCCAGAAGCTCTAGTTGACCGCCCAGATTGGCCACCAGGGGATACTGGGGTTGGACGGAGCGAAGGGCGCCCATCTCCGAGGCCCCCAGCCGATAGACCAGGAAAGCCAGCCTCCCCTGGGAGTCAAGGGCTTCCTTCACTGGGGTCAGGTGGCCGAAGAAACGCTCCAGGATCTCCTCGTCCGGCAAGCTGGTGGCGGGAAAGACGTAGGTCACATTACCCGGCAGGGTCTCGCTGGGAACAATCAAAGCGCTGCGCCCGTTGAACCACTTGACAGACCACCCCCGGCCAAGGGCAAAGTAGAAAGCTTCCTGATCCAGGTCGGCCGCAAATTGGGCTGAGATGCAGACCACCCCATTTTCCCCTTGAGTGGCCAGGTACCTAGCCACTTCAGCCAGATCGGCCCGATAGACGCGGCGCACCTCATCGTTCTGTGCCCAGAGGACAAAGTAATCCCGATAAGTGGAAGCCGCAGTGAAGGCCAGCAGCACGATAGCCGCTAGGCCGACCCCATAAGCTCCTACCATCCCCCTCCGCTTCGCTGCCCACTGCCCCAGGGCGACTATGGCCAGAGCCGGCATGAGATAAATGGGTACAATGGCCCCCAGAGCGCGCAAGCTGGAGGGACTGGGCGGGGTGACGGCGCTGGCCAGCAGGTTGACGGGCAACCACAAGAAAAGCAAGCCGTATTGGGGTTTTTTGATCCTGAGCACGCAGATCAGGAGACCAGCGTAGAAGGCCACCGCTGTGATCCAGTCGAACACCGGCCGACCGGCCACATTGTAGCGCCATTCTGGGTCGCCCTGCCAACTGAACATGCCTGCCACCTTCAATCCGTCCTCCAACACAGGGCGTGGATCACCGCTGAGCAAAAGGCCAAGATGATGGCTCAGTTGGTCCACCCGGGCCATAGGGACCTGGGGGCGGGTGAGCATGTAATGGCCCAGGGGGGCGAAAACGAGGAGGGCGATGGCAAACAGGATGGTCAGGCCCTTGAGATGCTTCTGCACCAGCCCCCTATCAACGACCAGGAGATACAGAACGAAGAGAAAGGCCGTTATGGGCACCAGGATGCCCGATTGGTAGGTGTAGACCGACAGGCCCAGGCATAAACCAGCCAGGGCAAAGAAGCGGTAGCCGCCTCGATGGAGACCCAGCCACAGGAAATAGAAGCTCAGCGTGGCCATCAGTGGTACCATGATGGGTTCCAGGCCAACGCGGCTATCGAAGACGTGCCAGAAGGAGATGGACAGGAAGGCCGCCGACAGCAACCCCACCCACCGCCCGAAGAGCTCTCGGGCCAACAGCCAACAGGCCAGGATGCCTATCAGACCACAGGTCACAGCCGCCAGGCGGATGGCCAGCAGGTTCTTCCCCAACAACTGAAAGGACAGGGCGACCAAGTACATGAAGAGGGGCGGCTCCCCGGCGTTGGGCTCGGAGTAGATCAAGAAGGTGCCATCCAGGATGCGCAGAGCGCCCTTGGCCTTAAAGATCTCGTCGTGCTGCAAGCCTGGCGGGACTAGGTCGAGATGGTATAGCCTGAAAGCGGCCGCCACCAGCAAGATCGCCCCGCACGACCCTATCTCCAGGGCAACGGGAGGCGAGCTAAGAACCCGCGATATGGTCTCCCAGATGCGTGAAACCCTTCTCTTCAAGCTATCGTTGCTCCTCTCACTCACCGACCAACTGCAACGTGCCTAACAGAATCCTATCGTCTCGGACCGCCCCGCTGTCGTCCAACACCGGCAGCCGCTCCATGGTCGCCAAGTGGTACATACCGACCTCCAACTGATATTCTCCCGGCGACGCGTCGGCCTGAATGGGTATCCCATATTCGTCAATAACGATCTCCCCCGCCTCCCAAACCGTGGTCGGATAGGTGCCGCCGCCAGGGCGACTGTCGTGTCCTCCCCAGAGAGGCCCGTTGGTCAGCGGATTATACGGGCCCAGAAGATGGGTGAACACAGTGTAATCCTTCTCCATGGCTGTCAGAGCCTGCCAGTAGAGAGTCAGGCCAATCACCTGACCCGGCTTATAGGACTTGGCCTTGAGGTCATAACCCAACAACCTCACCTTGTCGCCCAGATTGACTGCCAGCGGGTGCTGGGGCTCCACGGCCGCGCCTGAGCCAGGGGGAACGCGGTAGGCCACGGCATAGCTCCCACCCTCCCAGTCGAAGAATTCCTCGACTACGTCCCCCTGAGGCCAATACCTTTGGAGCAGGGACAGGGATCGCCCATCCTCGCGAACGACGACGAGGTACGTTGTGGCATCCTCAGAATAATGCCCGGGCAAAACCTGGCACAGGCGGCCATCGTAGCTCTTGAGACGGCCTTTCTTCCCCAGGGTGAAAACGATGGTCGGAAGTGTGGCCCGGAGGGGGGAGAGGTATACTTTCTCGTCGGAGGGAAGACGACCCACGTACTCGGCGATGGAGACCATGCCCACGTCAAAGGAGTAGTAAAGCCCGGCCTCCTTGCCCCAGGTTATGAAATAGTCGTGGTAGGTGTTCAAAGCGCTGCCCACCAAGCCGCCGCCGATGGCTAATAACGCAATGAAGTACACCCCCCTTTGTATCAGCATTGTTTGACGCCGAGTAAAACGCTGCACGCCTTCTTTCAGGGCGAGGATGCCATTAGCGGTCAAGATGGCGAGCGCTGGCGTCACCCCTAGCGCCCGTTTATAGTGAGGGGCATAATCGCTCAGAATCGTTGGCAAGAGCATGATCCCCAGCCAAAAGACCAAAAAAGCATACTCGGGCTTTCTTATCCTGACCAGAGCGAAGGTGCTCCCTAAAAGAAAGCCGACCGAAAGGAAGGCATCTAGTGCCGGCCGTCCGGGCAAATTATTTCGCGGGTCGTCGTCGCCGCGCAGGCTGAACATGGCCAGCGATTTGGCTGTGTTAGTTAAGATAGTACGCGCGGCTTTATCCCAGCCTCCACCGGGGGTGATCGCGGAGGCCTGACCCGTGCGCAGGGTGAAACCAACCGGATGACGCAAGAAGTAAGAGCCCAAAGGGGCGAAGGCGATAAGGGTGACGGCGAACAGGAGCAACAGACCCCGCCTATAACGTCGCCAGAATCCTCTGTCCAAGAGGAGGCGATAGGCCGAAAAGAGGATCAGAAATGGCGGTAAGAGCCTAGCCGTTTGGTAGGTATACAGGCTCGCGCCTAAGAGAAACCCCGAGCACGCAAAAGAAATTTCTCCCCCCCTCCTGATCCCTCGCCATAAGAAGTAAAAAGTCAATACCTCAAAGAGCGGCACCAGGATCGCCCTGAGCCCCTCGCGACTGAAATTGACGTGCCAATAAGAGGTAGCCAGGATGAAGGCGGCCAGCAATCCCCTATACCGCGACAAGCTGTCCTCATCCTGAGGGAATATCTCCTTGACAAGGAAGTAAAGGGCTAACACCGTAGCGATGCCTGCCATGGCGGAGACCGCCCGAATAGAGAAGGCACTTACCCCCAGCGAATAGAAGGAGATGGCGACCAAATAGCTGAAGAGGGGCTCTCGACCAAAATTCTCCACAAAGAAAATGGGGTATTCCCTTCTTTGGAGAATGCTCATGGCGTCAATCCCATAGAAGGCCTCATCGTAGTGCAGGCCGGGGGGGAGCTCGTCCAGATCGTAAAATCTGAAGAAGGCTGCAACCAGCACGATGAGGATCAAAGCGACGAGCTCTATCCTGATGGAGATTTGATTGTGAATCAACTCTAGTCTATTCCCTCTCTAACAACTGAGCCATCCCGCACCGAAAGGGAGAGATGGCCAGCCTCCGGGTTCAGATCTCGCCTGACTCAGGCTTCTTCAAAGATTTCGACCAGCTCTTTGCGTTGCTCAGCGGGGATGCGCTTCTTCTTCAGTTGACGCAGAAAGGTTTTCAACCTGTTGCTGCTCACTACGGGCATGGCAGGGTCTATCAGCTCCAATCTGGCCCTGGGATTGGTGAAGACGATAAGCCCCTCGATGGGCACGTCTGCTTCGGGCAGCCTTGAATCCAGAAAGCGCCGTAGTCTTTCTATCTCTCCTCTCACTTCCCTGGTGGGATTGCCCAGGCCCTCCTGGCCGAAAAAAAGCAGCAGCCGTCCCCAGTTGAACTTGTGATGCCACCTCTCTCCCTCGCACCGGATTTCGCCGTGATGGCCCTTTACCGTGAAGACGAAAAGGCTGGAAGGAGCCAGGAGGACATGCGCGGCCGGCAGTGTGTAATGATAGAGGAAATGCTTGTTGTCAAAGCCTTTCAGAGCCTTGCTCAATGCCTGATCGGCCCGCGGCTCCTTCACCCAGCGGTTCATGTTATAGGTACCGACGCTGGCCAGCATAAAACCGACGATGAGACAGCCAAAAGAGACGATGATCAAGTTGGGCCAACGATAGGAAACAACCAGCCCTGCCAACAATGCCCCCATCCCGATGAGACTGGCCCATTTGCCTATGGCGGCCTGCCTTTTGACAAGTTTCTCGTTAATGATGACCTTCATCTCTTATCCTTTCTTGAATTTCTTGTTTCTCTCCCCTCCCCGCCGCCCTATGGGGTGAACCGACCCAGAACCAGACAGGCGTTTTGTCCTCCCAGGCCAAAAGAATTGGAGAGGACGATGTTGACCTGAGCAGAGCGGGCCACATTGGGCACGTAGTCCAGGTCGCACTCGGGATCAGGGGTCTCGTAATTGATAGTGGGGTGAATGACGTTGTCCCGGATGGTGAGGGTGCAGGCCAGAGCCTCGATAGCCCCAGCCCCACCCAGGGCGTGACCGATCATAGACTTGGTGGAACTGACGGGCACTTCATAGGCGCGCTCGCCGAAGAGCGTCTTGATAGCCTGAGTCTCGGCGGCGTCGCCGAGGGGCGTGCCAGGACCGTGAGCGTTGATGTAGTCAACGTCGGCCACATCCACTCCCGCGTTCTCCAGAGCCCAACGCATGGCCAGCACCGGCCCGGTTCCCGTCGGATCTGGAGCGGCCATGTGGTAAGCATCCGATGAGCAGCCATACCCCAGGAGTTCAACATAAATGCGAGCCCCCCGCTCCAGAGCCTGCTCCAGACTCTCCAGGATAAGCAAAGCACATCCTTCAGCGATGACAAACCCATCTCGATGGGCCTCGAAAGGACGGCAAGCCTTCTCCGGCTCCTCGTTGCGGGTAGACAGGGCTCTCATGGCGGCGAAGCCAGCGAAGGTCACCTCGCAGATTATGGCCTCCACCCCGCCGCTGATCATGACGTCGGCTGCTCCGCGGCGGATGACCTCGGCTGCCTCACCGATGGCCTGGGTGCCGGAGGCACAGGCAGTCGAGACCGTAGAATTGTAGCCCCTGACCTGGAAGGCCCAACTGATGTGGTGGGCCGGCATATTGGGCAGGGCAGCAGCAACAGCAAAAGGACTGACCCGCGAGAGCCCCCTCTCCCACAACGTGCGCAGACCCTGCTCGAACTGGTCTAGGCCCCCCACGGTGCTGCCGATGAGAACGCCCACTCTCTCCTGGTCGGCGAAGGGCAGCGAAAGTCCGGCATCGGCCAGGGCCTCCTGAGCGGCGGCGATGGCCAGTTGCGAGCAGCGGGCCATACGCCGCGCTTCTTTGAAGTTGATGTACTGTCTGGGGTCGAAGCCCTTCACCTCGCCAGCGATGTGGGTGGGAAGGGAGCGGGCATCGAATTGGGTGACGGGACCCACCCCCGACCGGCCGGCCACCAACCCCTCCCACGTCTCTTTCACCGCCAGACCCAAGGGCGTGATGGCCCCCAGGCCCGTGACGACAACTCTTTCTCTCATGCTGCGCTGTTTTGCCATGCTACCCTCTTTCTCTTGTGATTAGAAGGGTTGGGTAGAGATTCGCGATTCGCCATCTGCCATCCGCTACAGGCTCCCAGCTATCCCCTCCTTGATCGCCTCCAGCATCCCCTTTTCCACAGCCTCTTTGCCCACGCGGACCATGTGCTTGATGGCCTTGGCGTTAGAGCGACCGTGGCCTACGATGACCACCCCATCCACCCCCAGCAAGGGCGCGCCGCCATACTCGCTGTAGTCCAGGCGGCTCTTCACCTCCCGCAGAGCGCCCCTGGCCAACAGTGCACCGAGCACGGCCGCAGGCCTCTTCCTGATCTCCTCCTGCATAACCCTCATCAGAAGAGCGGCCACGCCCTCAGACAGTTTGATCACGATGTTTCCGCTGAAACCATCGGTGACTACCACGTCGGCCAGGCCAGCGGGGATGTCCTTGCCCTCCACGTTGCCGATGAAATTGAGCTCACTTTCCTTGAGTAGCTTGAAGGCTTCCTTGACCAGGATGCTGCCCTTGCCTTCCTCCTCGCCCGTGGAGACGATGCCCACCCTGGGGTTGGGGATGCCCAGCACCCGCTCGGCGTAGGCGCTGCCCATGATTCCGAATTGTAGCAGGTAGACAGGTCTGCAATCGGTGTTGGCCCCTACGTCACAGATGAAGCACAGGCCCTTCCGCGTGGGGAAGACAGTGGACAGGGCCGGGCGCTTGATGCCTTTGATCCGGCCCAGATGGAAGAGGGCCGCCGCCAGCGCGCCGCCCGAGTTGCCAGCCGTGGTGAAGGCATCGGCCTCCCCGCTCTTCACCAGGTTCATGCCCACCACCATAGAGGAGTCCTTCTTCTTTCTGGCGGCCATGGACGGTTCGTCAGTCATCTCAATGACCTGGCTGGCGTGGACGACGGGCAGCGAGAGCCCGGCCGTGTCGTGCTTGGCCAGTTCAGTTTCCACCACCTCCTGAGGACCCACCAGCGCCACCTCTAGCCCGTACTCCCTGGCGGCCATCACCCCGCCTTCGACCACCACCTCTGGGGCGTGGTCGCCACCCATGGCGTCTAGCACAACTCTCATTATGAACCTCCCCTGTTCTACTTGTGGGGACTACCTACCGGGCAAACCACCACTGTGTAAAAGCCATCGCTATGTCCAGAGCGCGGCGAGCTTTCTCCAGGGCCTCCTGCGCCTTGACCTCGTCATATTCCCGGTGCGGCAGCCACATCCTGCCCTCATACATTCCTGGATAGCGACTCAATGTTGCATCCGGTTCCAGATCGCGGGCATTGGCTGTCAACTCTCTCAGCCTGTCTGCCCAATCTGGCACGTTCTGGCCTTCCAGTTCCTTATTCAGGGTCCCAGACACGTAATGGGTCTTTTCCAAGACACCAAAACAAGCCAGGACACTTTTGACCGCTTTTTCAGTCACTTGCTGACAATGGGTAACGCACTTGTCAAAGATCCCATCTTCAAAAAGGCTTATCGCCGCTGCCAAGTCCTGTCCAGCGTCGCTCAGCCACATCTGTGCCCAATCGTGGTTCTTGAGTGTTGAAAGCACTGTGGCTTGCCGATACGCCACTGGAAAGCGCCAGCCACCGGTTTCGGTCCGCTGTATTCCCTGGATCTCAACGTAACGCCGGGTCTCTTCCATCAACTGGCTCACAGAGCCGTCGTCATGCAACAAGAGGCCCTCAAAAGCAATGTCCAGGAAAAGAGGCAAATGAGCATGGAATCCGTCCGCACATTCCTCTTTTGAGAACAGGAGCACTTCGATAGGCAGAGCAAGGCCAATCCCCTGCCGGATAGCCTGAACCTCGTCTTTCCTGTCCAGGGGGGCTTTATCCAGGCTTCCCATGACCACCAAGAGGTCAATATCCCTGTATTCATCACCTCTGGCAAAAGATCCAAAGAGGACAATGGCCGCCACGTCGCCACGAGTGCGCAGCACGCCAGCCTTGATAGCGTCCATCACCTCTTGCCTGGTCAACCTTTTCCCTGCCATGCCTTCAACACCACCTCTATGTCGAAGATTATACCAGCTTTTGGCCCAATTTACAATTGCCGTAAGTGCTGCTATAATTGTGGCCAGACATGGCTGAAGCTGAACCGGGCACTTACGCCTTACTGCTCAAGCTAGACAAGCAAGAAAGGATCACTGTCGGCAAGCTGGGTACCTTTGACCTTCCTGCGGGGTATTACCTCTACGTGGGCAGTGCGCTGGGACCCGGCGGGCTGCGGGCGCGGCTGACCCGCCACTGGCGCGGCAGCGAGAACTCGTCAGGGCGGGAAGTTCGGGGAGTGTCCCCCCAACCCTCCCCTACCCCACCCGAAGGAGTCAAAGCGGCTCTGCTAACTGCTCCACAGTCGAACTCTGACCAAATGGGCAAAAAGCTTCACTGGCACATTGACTACCTGCTCCAGCGGGCGCAACTGGTCGAAGTGTGGAGTGTTGCCTCGGAAGAGAGACTGGAGTGCAAATGGGGCGAGGTTGCCAGGGGGCTATCGGGGGCACAAGTCCCCGTGCGGGGCTTTGGCTCCTCGGACTGCCACTGCCCCACTCACCTGATCTACTTCAGCGCGCGTCCCAACCGTGAGCAGTTCGAACAGGCGCTCCAGGCCTGCTCAGCTATCAGCTAACTTTCAGGAGGAATACCATGAAAATCATGAGTTGTTGCACTGGCTATGCCACCGATCATAGTTCCTCTACCTACGAGTTCTACTCCCTTGACCGGCTGACCAAAGAGCAAAAAGAAGCAGTGGAACGTTTGACTGGTCAACGACCACGGGGGCGGAACATCGGCTTCCAGTATTGGGGTGACTTTCAGGACATCCCCTCAGGCTGGGTTGAGAAGCTGCTCAGCGACCCCTATGACATCATGGTCAGCGAGAGCTACGATTGGTGGTCAACTGAGATGTCCTTGCCCTACGATGAGGACCTGCTGACAAAGCTGGGACGCTACGAATGTGAGTATGATGGTTGCGGCTTTTGGGTCAAGCGCATGGACGATCAGATGCTCCTCTCCTTCGGATACCAGCTTGAATATGGAGCAGCCCACGATGCCCTGGGCAGAAACCCTTTTCGCGGCCTGGCAGCTCTGTTCGAGGAGATTCGGGGTGAGATCCTGGCTGGCGATTTCAGCGCCCTGCGGGTGATTTACGAGTGCTACGGGGGCTACGCTGACGAATTGGAAGAGGAGGAAAGCGGCCCTTTATCTGAGAGCGCTGAGACACTACGTTATATCCTGTTCGTGCACTGATTGAGGGAGGACTTACCGTGAAGATTATCAGCCTACGTACCGGCTACGCCACCGACCACAGCGAGAGCGATTACCAATACGTGACCCGAAGGCAACGGGAAGGCCAATCCCGTCGCTTTACCAGGGGCAAGGCCGGGAAAAGCCTGCACGTCAATGAAGAAGAGTTAGCCGTTCTGCTCCTCGGAGCCAGCGTGCTGCAAGACCTGGAACAGATGAGCGGTGTGCTGGTTGGGCGGAAGGTGCTGAGCGATCTGGTGGGCAAACTGGCTGGGGAGTTGGATGAGAACAGCCTCGTGGAGATCGAGAACGAGGCAGAGGAGATACTTGAATGGCTCGATGAAGTGGAGATCGAGACCGACTCATCCTATTTCCGCGATTTCGGCTGGATGGAGGGACCGCGCTATTCGACGCGAGAGACTAAACCGCTGGTCCTTCAGGCTCTCCAGGAGCGCCGCCGGCTGATCATCAACTATTACACTGCCAGCACCGGCGAGATGAACCGCCGTAAGGTAGACCCTCTCAGCCTGGATGGGGACATGTTGACCGCTTACTGTCACCTGCGGAAGGCGGAGCGTGTCTTTAAGCTCAATCGCATCGAGAGTGCCCAACTGACAAACGAAAGGTTCTGAGGTGCAAAGGCTAAAGTACGAGAGGCGATACAAGCGCAAAAAGGATACCGTTTTACGTCCCGAAAGCTTTGGCGGAATAGCTTTCAATCCTGAGAACGGCACTACTCTGGAGTTGGACGAAACGGCCTTCCGCCTGTTGGGATTGGCCGACGGCAGGATGACTTTGTCGGAGGTCACCTCCCGCATCGAGGGAGAGTTCGATACCGTCATTCCCTCAAACGATGTGCAAGAAATCGTTGAGATACTGATAGAACATCGCTTTCTCTCCGTTGTTGAAACTTACGATCAATTTCCCCTGCCCCCTGTCAACGTGCGTTTTGTCCCTCACTCTTTGCCTCGTGCTTCGTGCCCTTTGCCTCCTACCTACCTCACTGCTCCCACCACTGTCCACCTCTCCCTGACCGAAGCCTGCAACCTGAATTGCCCGGCCTGTTACGTGCTCAAGAGCGGGGAACCACCCTTGAACACCTCTCAGCTCGAACAACTCATTAACGAACTGGCCGAGATGAAAGTCTTTCAGTTAGCCATCGGTGGCGGCGAGCCTTTCTTGCGGAAGGATTTGGGTCATCTGGTGCGCTATGCACGCCAACGGGGACTGGTGCCCAACGTGACGACCAATGGCACTCTCCTGACGCGGGAGAGGCTGGCTGAGATCAGAGGCTTCGTTGGCCAGATGCAACTCTCCCTCAACGGCCACGATGCTGAGAGCCACGAGGCTCATCGCACGCCAGGCAGCTTCGAGAAGACGCTGTCTGCCATGAGGCTGCTGAGAGAAATAGACATGGCCTTTGGGGTGAATATCCTCGTGACACGCGGGAGTGATTTCTCTCGCACGGCTCGCCTGGCCATCGAGCAAGGTTCACGACAGATCAACGCCTTGCGCCCCAAGCCCGCTGTCAACAACACCGAGTGGTTTCACCACTATTCACCTCTGCCGAGGGAACTCATAAAGCTCAGACGAGAACTGGATCGCCTGACCCTGGAATATCCGGAGGTGCGCTTCACCGTGGACTCGGCTCTGGTCTTCCTGATGGGTGATCTCACCAGCGATGAGTTACAGGCCCACGCCATCTATGGCTGCGACGCTGGAGTGCGCAGCATTGCGGTGCGCGCTAACGGCCAAGTCTACCCTTGCTCTCAATTCTCTGATAGTGAATTCTGCGCCGGCAATGTGACTGAAGCTGGCCTGGGATCCATTTGGCGTGAGGCGGCTGTCCTTTGGGGGTTCCGTGAAATGACACCCAAGCTACAAGGCAGGTGCAGCAGTTGTAACGTGCGGGATTACTGCAAGGGGTGCCGCCGCATCGCCCATTTCATGACAGGCGACTTTTACGCCGAAGACCCAGGGTGCTTGCAGGCTAAGCGAGCGCTGATTGAGTAGTGAAACGTATAGAAATCAGGCGAGATGGATGGCGAACAAACAGTGATTAAGGATCAGGCCAAATGACGAAGAAACCCATTGGCCTGCTGGCCGTAGGCCACGAGAGCCGTCCCCTTCTGGGGAAGATGCAAGTCAAAACCAAGACCCGGCACGGGATGGCTACCTTCTACCAGGGGAGCTATCAGGGCCAGAAAGTCGTGCTGGCCCGGATGGCCATGGGCAAAGTCAATGCCGCCATGGCCGCCCAGACGCTCATTGATCTGTTCGATGCCACACCCCTGATCCTCAGCGGCACAGCCGGAGCCGTAGCCCCAGAGGTTGAAATCGGCGACGTGGTCATTGGGGCCAAGGTCATCCCCCACGACGCAGGTGTCTACCTCCGCGAGGGGTTCAAGTTCTGCGGAGTGATGGCCAGCGATGGCCAGGGCCGGCGAGGCTGGATGAGGGCTCTCCAGGCCGACCCCCACCTGGTACAGGCTGCCCTCAGCGCTGGCGAGAACCCCCTCTGGCCAAAGGGGAATGGAAAGTGCACTCCTACTGTGCGGGTGGGCACCATCGTCACCGGCGATCAGGTCATCTTTTCCCAGGAGAAGAAGGAGTGGCTGCACAGGACCTTTGAAGCCCTGGCGGTGGAAATGGAAGGGGCGGCCGTGGCTCAGGTAGCGGCGGCCAACGGCCGGCCGTGGCTGGTGGTACGGGCCATCAGCGACCAGGCTGACGCCAGTACAGAGTTCGACTTTACCCCCCTGCTGGACTACCTTGACGACCCGCGATCAAGATGGGACAGGATTCGAGGTTGGGGGCACAAATTGGGGTATCTTTTGCGCAATCCCGTGATTATACTCAGACAGATGCGGCTGCGGCGAAACACCCATCTTGCCGCCGAGAACGCCGCCCGTCTGGTGGAAGCGATAATGGCAAAGCTTTGAGACCTAAACGATGCAGCCACTCTCTTCGATTGCTGAATCACTTCCTGTACGGTATAATCTCGACGCTAGCTGGCTTTCTGAGCTCGATATCATTAGTGCGAAGGGTGATCTTGGTTCCCTTGATCTGACTTGGCTTCAAGGTTCTGAAGAGCCTAGCCAGGGCTTCATTCGCATCGTCGGTATCGGCCCGAGGGCCAAGGTCAATATTGATTACACCGGGATGTTTGGCGAAAGGGTATTCGCGAGGATTGCTAAAGTCGCCATCGCGGGTGACCAGGATCCGATTCATCTCGCGGGCTCTGGCATAGTGGAAGGCATCTCCCTTGCCGATGAAGCCCAGTTCGGTCGCGTACACGGTGTTGTGCCTGCGACGGCGCAGAAACTCAACGGTTAGCCTGGAGAGGCATTCGTCTACGTAAAACCTCACTCTGTATCCCTGCCCAAAGTCTCAGATGTGGCCCCGATGACAATTTCGTACAGTCTCTCTAGTCGTCGGCGTGGCAGGCTGGGATATTCTATTAATATGTCAGCGACAGAATCGCCGTCGGAGAAGTGGCGTAATACCACATAGGCAGGGACCCGGGTCCCCGCGATAACCGGGAGGCCTTGAAGGATATCCGGGCTCGATGTGACCAACTCGGTTTCGCCCAGAAGCTCCAGCTTGGCGATCAGGCCGGGCACGGCTTTCGAGTCGAGGTATTTGGCGCTCTCCTCCTGAGCCCGGGCAATTTCGGGCGAGGTTGGTCTGATTTTCAACCTAACCCATTGCTTCTCTTCAAGCCCGATCTCTTGGAGAGGTTTGAGCACGCCCTCTTCATAGATTGCTGTGATAACTTCAGACATCTCTCACCTCCTGCACGCATCTTTTCACAATCATCTTACTATGAAATGGGCTCGTTGTCAACAAGCCAGAGGTAATGGGCATCGAGGTAATGGGCATCAATGAACAGCGAACACTATACAGGTGAGCCGCATGTAGGTTGGATAGGGTGCCAATGAACAATCAATCTCTGATTCAACTGCGTGACGTCGTCAAGGTCTACCAGATGGGCCGCAAGGAATTCGTGGCCCTCAAAGGAGTGACCCTCGACATCTACAGTGGAGAGTTCGTCTCCATTGTCGGCCCCTCGGGCAGCGGCAAATCCACCATCCTGAACATGATCACCGGCATCGCCAAGCCCACCAGTGGACGGGTGTGGGTCGGCGGGGTCGCCATTGACCGCCTGAGCGAGAACGAGCTGGCCAAGTGGCGGGGTGACAACGTGGGCATTGTCTTTCAATTCTTCCAACTGCTGCCCACCTTGACCGCCCTGGAGAACGTGACCCTGCCCCTGGACCTCATGGGCAAGGTGAAGGGTGGCAAGGAGAAGCAAAAGTGGGCTCTGGAATGCCTGGTGCGGGTGGGGTTGGAATCCCACGCCCACCACCTGCCCAGCGAATTGAGCGGGGGCGAACAGCAGCGGGTGGCCATCGCCCGCGCTCTGGCCAACGACCCGCCCATCCTCATCGCTGACGAGCCCACGGGCAACCTGGATTCTGGGGCCGGCGAAGCGGTGGTCCAATTGCTGACTGACCTGCACCGTCAGAGCAAGACGGTCATCCTCATCACCCACGACCGCAGCCTGGCCCAGCGCACGGGCCGCATCGTGCAAGTGTTGGATGGGCATATCGTGGAGTAGATTTCCACTCCTTCCTGGCCAAAGCGGCACTGTTGCGCCACAGGGGATACCAGCCTCTTCCCTGCAGACCAGAGGCAGCCTGGGAGCTGGCAGCGTCTACCACACTACCGGCGACACCATCGAAATCATCGAGCCGGAGGCGTTGGAATGGGCAGTGGACACGGCCGTCCAGGTGATCCGCCGCCTCGATTCCTGACGGCGGCAGATTAGAGCACCCTGAGCAGGCTGAAACGAAGCGAAGGCCGTGTCGAAGCTTGTCCTGAGTCAGTCGAAGGGGGTGCGGCTTGTTTAGAGAAGTCGTTGCCAGTCTCACTAACCTGCACTCTTCGATACGCTGCTCCGCTCCGTTCCGCAGCTACTCAGGGTGCTTGTCACAACTCACGACGTGGTACTTACATAAAGAAGGGACGCTCCTATCACAGAAGCATCCCTTCATTTGTCAGCAACGTTCAGTCCAAGGGGATGATTGGGGCGCAGTGTCCAAGGACACCGTTTCAAGGTCCGATGGGCCACGCTCTTCACGTGATAACCGACCATCTCCAACGTTCCTGGAAGCCCCATTCGCTTAGTATCCCGCGTAAGAGATTGGAAAGTGAAGTGTCTGCCCTGCAACGATGTCAATTTCAAAGCGCCCCTCGTGAGTCCCCGTTTTACCGATAAAAATGTAATGCCCCGGGTCCAGTTGAGGGCAGAGGCAACCTGGCGTATCGCCTACCTTGGGCGGAACCTCATAAAAGTTAGGGCCGATGTCCACGTACGAGGTTTCGCCTATCCAGTTCTCGATCCAGATCGCACCCTTGCCCGGTTGCAGTGGCTCGCAGCATGGTGGTCGAGAAGCAAGGATGTCCCGCATTAGCTGGATGTCACTCTCCACCTGCGCGCGGTCACTGGCATCGGGCACCAGTTGCAGATATTTTTCTAGGGCCTCGATCGCTTTCTGGAATTCCCCTTTGTTGGCATAACCATAGCCCAGTCCCCAGTAAGCATCGCCAAACTCCGGGTCTAATCGGATGGCTTCCTGGAACTCGGCGATGGCCTCGTCCCATTTCTCCTGGTCAAAGTATTCAAACCCCTTCTCAAGGTGTCCTTGAGCAGGGGAAACGGCAAGGGTGGGAGTGGGGGGCGGTGGTGCTGGTATAGGAGTATCGGTTGGCGGCACAGGCGTATCCGTCGGCGGCACAGGCGTATCCGTCGGCGGCACAGGCGTATCCGTCGGCGGTACAGGGGTATCGGTTGGGGGCACCGGCGTCGGTGTGTCGGTTGGCGGCACTGGCGTCGGTGTGTCGGTTGGGGGCACTGGCGTCGGTGTGTCGGTTGGGGGCACCGGCGTCGGTGTGGGGCCGCAGGCTGCCAACCCCAGATTGAGGATGACTACGGCGGCCACAACGGTCCGAAGTTTCGCTTTCATCTTTGTTCCTCCTTTTCACTGCCGGTTCGCTTATTTTTGATCACTATATATGGTATAATATCGAATTCTAAATACCATATATAGTGGGTAGTGCCCAATTGAGTATATTTGGCTGGAAAAATGCCAACCTTATACCCACTAGATATAGTGGGACTCTTGATTATACTACTATATCTAGTAGGTAATTTAAATAACCTCGAAAAAAATGAGCGAACCGTGAATTTTCAAGTTTGGTTACTCTGCGGATACAGTTTGAGCCTAGCTCAATCGTGCGCTGCATGACAGGTACTTGCCAGCAAACCGGATTTTGAGCAAGTTTGGTTACCATTTCTTCAACACCACCGGCAGGTAGAGCCATCGTCCCACAGCGACGGTAGCAGTGCGGGTGATCATCTCCCCACCGCCGCTGATGACGGCCGTGTTGACGATGGAACCTATGGTTTGGCTCACGGCAGCCTCAAACGTAATGGTTACAGCTCCTCCAGCGTTGACCGACCCCGTCCAGGAGATCACGCTGTTGTTGTAGCCATAGCTCCCGTCGGTGGCGGTGAGAGAATCGCTAATGTAGGTAAGAGAAATGGGCAGGGTATCGGTCACACGAATGTCAGTGACATTTATAGTCTCAATATTGCTGAGAGCAATGGTATAAGTCAGCGGATCGCCGGGTAGGGCGGTAGATTGATTGACACCTTTGGTAGAGAAAGCAAGGGGCGGCACTTCATAAGCACCGATGTCACATCTACCCAAGCGGGGAAAACCCCGCTGGTCGGTGGTTAAAGGGTTGCCCAGATGGTCAGTGCAGCCGGCCGGATTACCGGCATTGATGGCCGGGCTACCTGGGAGCAGAGGATGATAGCCTGGGGAACCTTCCAAGCGGCCAAGTCCAGGGTCAACGTTAGTCAAATCACCAATACCAGGTGTAAAGGTACAGCCGGACGTGTTTCCAATGAGGTTGTAACCGGCAGAGGTAAGGCTGGCCCAGCAATCTGGGCCGCTACCTGCTGTGTTACCGGCAGCATTCGTGTTCCTCAAAGTCGTACTACCACTGACATAGATGCCACCGCCGTAGTAGTTGGCCGTGTTACCGGTGACGGTGCTGCTGTTCAGCGTTGCGTAATTCGTGTTCTCAATGCCGCCGCCATAGCCAGCAGTGTTTCTGCTGATGGTGCTGTTGTTCGCGTGCAGGATGAAGTCGCTTCTGATGCCGCCACCCTCCCACGCCGTGTTGCTGTTTATCGTGCTGCTGTTCAGGATCAGGGTGCCATTACTAATGATGCCCCCCCCACCTGTGCCGTGTTATCGCTGACTGGCTGTTGTTCAAGGCCAAAGTACCTTGGGCATTGTAGATGCCTCCCCCCGAACAAGATGGAAAGGTGGGGGCATTCGGGTTGCAGGTGTTCCCGGCAACAGTGCTGCTGTTCAAGGTAAGGGTGCGGTAATAGCCATTGTATATGCCGCCACCGCCGTCGCCAGCCATGCCTCCAGTGTTAGTGTTACCGCTCACTGTGCTGTTATTCAGAGTCAAAGTGCCGCCATTGTAAATGCCGCCGCCAAAATGGGAGACTGTATTATCACTGACGATGCTATTGTTCAGAGTCAGGGTACCGCCATTGTAGATACCACCACCAGAGCTCCAATACAAATAACTTGGTGAAGTGGCAGCACCAGACTGTACAGTGAAATGTTCGATGATGGCGGTCACGCCGTCACTTACAGTAATACCCCGACGCGAGCCTTGACCATCAACAATAGAACTACCGCTTTGCGCGGTGAAGCCTGCATCCCATCCACCGGAGAGGGTTGCATTTTTGCCGAGCAGCACCACTTCACTGCCGGTGTTGATGTACGTCCCGGTGGCCACCCGGATGGTGTCTCCCGCCATAAAGCCCGGTTTGTTCAGTGCACCGTTGATGGTGGCGCAACGGGTAGCGGGGCTCAGGCAAGTATTGCTGTCGCTGCCGCCGGAGCCCACGTACCACGGCCCGGCGGCGCGGGCTGGCTGAGAGGCCAGGGCTATCATCACCAGCGCTGCAAAACCAGCACCAATACTGTTAACCATACTTTGAGATAGGCTTTCATTTTGCACCTCTCTTCGAGCTTTTCGACCTCTCCTGGAAGGAAGGGGAAGGCCGGAGCTTCGGCGTGAGCGCTCAGCCGAACGGTGGGGATGGGTAAGGTCAGCTCTCGTCCTTCACACCCGCCTCAGCCTCGACCGACAGAATGTGAAGCGAGTCAGGGAATCCGAGACCAAGGCCTCGGCCTTTAGATATTCTCGACAATATTAGAGAAGACGTTTCCAACAGCGGGGCCAAGTAGCAGCAATATGGCAATAACGACAATAGCAACAAAGACAAGAACCATGGGGATCATCACCAATAAAATCACCAAAGCCGCTGAACTGCCTGTGTCGGATGGGACAAAGGTGACGGCGTCTGTCGGAGAGAAATGTGTCTCTTTGCGTACAACGTAAGTACTGGCAATTTTGTCGTGCCAGCCTTGCCGTTTGGCGTCAAAAGCGGCCCAAATGAACCCCAACGACAGAGGGATGCCACTAACTATATAGCCGATGTAGCGGAGAACAGCTTTCCCCCAGGAAACCGGTAAACCATTGGTGCTTATCACCTTGATACCCATGGCCATCTTGCCGAGAGTTTGTCCCGTTGTGGCCCAGAACACAACAAAATAACCAGCAGCGATTAGGAGCCCCAGACACTGTACAGGAAGGTCCAATCTGGCGACTGCATCTTCGCTTCCTCCGCTGAGCAGGGCTACCACGGCAATGATGCCAGCACTGACACCGCACCCTATTACCGACAAAACAATGGAGTCAATAATATAAGCGACAAGTCGTCGGCCAAAGCCGATAACCTCCACTGTCTGACCTGTTGATTCACTAGGACTTTCGTTAGAGCTCATGGTGATCCTCAGCTAGATTTTTCGTGTTCAGAATTTTGCCCTTGCCTCTCTATTCTGGGTCTATTCTGCACTATCTTGACATCCAATATAAATTATGCTGTGCCTTACAAAGGCGCAATCCCGACCATGGCGCGCAAAGACGCTCCTATGATAAGCATTCAAGGTCCATCGTTGGCCGCGGGGGACTTGAATGCTCTGGGAACAGGGGGTTGTGCCTGGGCAGAGCCGATCCTTCGCGGGTCGGCTCTTGCCTTTCTCACGCCCGGAGTCCTCCCGAAACAAAAAAACGCCAACCTGCATCGAATCGAGAGCGATGTGAGAAGTTAGCGTGCGTGGTCATCAGGTGAAGACATCCCGGCAGCCCTGGCGGGAATATGTGGCATCTTTGACAATGGCTTTGTTGTTTAGTATACCACAGAATTCTTGTCCTGTCAATATAAAGTTGACATAAAGTTAAAATTCAGGCCAGCAAAGCCAAGACGACCCCACCAGCCATGACCGAGCCAGGCTGCCCGGCCGTGTTGGCCCCCATGGCTTGCATCAACACAAAGTTGGAGAAATCTTCTTCCTGGACGAACCTTTGCACCACCCGTGCCGACATGGGGAAGGCTGAAATCCCGGCTGCCCCGATCAAGGGGTTGATCGTGCCCCCGGCCAACACGTTCATCAGCTTGGTAAAGAGCAGTCCCGCAGCCGTGTCCAACACAAAGGCCACCAGGCCGATGAGGAAGATGGCAATGGTCTCCCAGTTGAGGAAGCTCTCGGCACTCATGGTGGCCCCCACGGTCAGCCCTAGAAAAATGGTGACCACATTGGTCAGTTCATTCTGCGCCGCTTCAGAGAGGCGGTCCACCACCCCTGATTCCCGCAACAGGTTGCCCAGCATCAACATGCCGATCCAAGGGCGCGGAGAGGGGCACCAGCAGGGCCGACACCAGAGTGGCCACGATGGGGAAGAAGAGGATGCGCGTCGTCCTGGACACCAGGCGAGAGGTGTAGGGCATCTTGATCCGCCGCTCGGCTCTGGTCGTCAGCAGGCGCATCACCGGTGGCTTCAGGATCGGTACCAGCGACATGTAGGAATAGGCAGCCACGGCTACAGGCGCCATCAGGCTTGGAGCCAAAACGGTGGACACGTAGATGGCGGTGGGGCCATCGGCCGCGCCGATGATGCCGATGGTAGCAGCCTCCTCGTATAATATGAGTGTAGTGGGAGCGGTACTAGCGCCGCCTCCACTTGTCAAATCGGGATGACCCTGGCATACTATCTGTAGCTGGCAGACAGTAGCAGGGAAAGTTCTTTGCCTCCGAGTTGCACGGCTTAGCCGTGACTTCTAACAAAGCTTGTTCCCCTGGCCCGATGGGTACTTCTGACGCGCATACTGTGCGATCAGCCAGGCCGTCCCCGGGCAGCATTGTCTGTGCCAACGTAGACAACGGGGTGTCTCCACGGCTGGTTGAGAAGCTCTGATTGGCTGCGAGGCTGTTGATCTCATAGGGCGTCCAGGGTCATCCCGATACCTCTCTGCCAGTTCCGTGTCCACCATCAGTTGTAAAGGAAAGGAGATTCCCATGTCTAAACATCTACAGGTTGGCCTGGACATCCATCAGAAGCACAACCACGTCTGCTTAATGACCCAAGATGGTCAGATAGTAAACCCTCATCAGCGCTTCGACAACAATTGGCCTGGCCTTTAGGAACTCATCGAGATGCTGGTCGGCGTTCTGGAAGAGGGGCCATTCGAGGGGGTAGACATCGCCTGTGAGGCCATTGGCCTGCTGTGGTTTCACCCCTTCTATCACTTGGCCCAAGCCAAGGAATTGGCCCCCTTTGACTCCCATCTCTACCTCTTCAACCCTCGCACCATCAAGCATTTCAAGAAGGCGCTGGCCGAGCGGGACAAGGTGGACCCCAAGGACGCGCAGGCTGTCGTCGAGCGCCTCCGTTTCGGTGGACGAATGCCGCACGAGGTCACCTTCGACGAGCGCTACTTGCCTCTCCAGCGCCTGACCCGTTATCGCTACCACTTGTCTCACGCCCTGGCTCAGGAGAAGGTCTACGCTCGCATGGTGCCCATCTACCTCAAAGCCAGCGACTATACCCGCAAACCAAAGCCCTTCTCCGACGTCTTCGGCGCTACCAGCCGCCACATCCTGTCAGAGCATGCCACTATTGACGAACTGGCCTCCTGGCCACTGGATGACCTCGCCCAGGAATTGGATCATATCGAAGCCATTCTGGTCGACATCCCTGGCGCTCCCTATCTGCGCTCCATCAACGGCTTGGGTTTGGTCTACAGCGCCGGTCTGTTGGCTGAGATCCAGGACCTGTTCCGCTTCATGCAAGGCCTCAAGCGGGATAGGCAAGGCCACCTGCGCCCCAAGACCAGGCACGATGGCCAGGCTGCTCTGGCCCGCTTTACCGGCCTCTGGTGGCCCCATGGCGACTCCGGCGACTTTCAGGCCGAAGATCGCCGCCTGCCCAAGACCGGCAACCACTACTTGCGCTACTACTCCATTGAAGGTGCTAACAGCTTGCGGAGACACAATGCTGAGTATGCCGTCTACTACCAGCGCGAGTTCGATGAATCCCTCAAACACAAACACTGGCGCGCTACCGTACTCACCGCCCGTAAGCTGATCCGTCTCGTCTTCGCCTTGCTGCACGATGAGCAGATGTACCAGCCGCCGGAGGTGCGCTATCGCAGTTAAGGTTCCATCCTGACCCATCGGTCAGGCCACTTCTCTCGTCCAGACCTGCCCATTTTTCAAAAATTCACCTGAGCTGGTCTATTGCCCCCTGCCTCAAAATAGCCTCTCAGAGGTCAAATTTGCCCCTTGACATTTTACCGCATTTCTAAAGTCACCTGGGTAGGCAAAGTGGTCAGTAACAGCAGTGGCCAGGGGGCCAACGGTATCTCCTCGGTTGTGGTAGTCAGGGTGCTGGGAGCAAAGGGATTGCCTGTGGAGATTAGCTCCGGCGGCTGGAATGCGATAGCCCTGACCGGCACCAAACCTGAATATGGCCCGTTCGCCTGTGAGTTCGGCGGCATCTGGCCAGGCACCTACACTGTGAGGCCGCAGGGTCTGGGAGCCAGCGTAGAACTCATAATGGACGGTCAAGGCCTGGCCATCGTCGAGTTCACGGCCCATTAGCCGATCCTCCCTACTGTCTGACCTGTACCGCCTGTACCGCAATAGTGGCGCAATAATGGTGCAACAGTGGTAGAAGTGCTTGGCCGCCTCTCTCCATCAAAAAACTGCCCCCAGCGACATCGGCCAGGAACAGCTTTTTATTGACCGCAGGCTCAACCTGCGCTCCAGCTTTTTGGCTCCATCTCCTATTTTCTATTGACTTGACGCTCAGCCCTCGCGCACTCTATGCAGAGGGTAGTGTGAGGCAATATCTTCAGACGCTCAGGGTCAATTTTTCTGTGGCACCTTTCGCACACCCCATAGGTACCCTCCCCGATCTTCTGCAGTGCCTCCTTAATGGATTGGACCTTGCGTTCCGCTCGCCGCCGCAGAGCAAGGTTGAACTCCCAGTCATAGATGGCTGGATCCCCTTCCCCTATGGCGTAATTGGCCTTATGCTCCAACAGCTTATCTAACTGATCCAGTTCGGCTTGCGCCTTCTCTAATTCTCTTTGTAACCTTTTCTTCTCTTGCATTCTACTTCACCTTATTTTCCCCAGGCCGAGGTCCCTAAGTCCACATCAAACGGATGAAAACGTTCCATCCTGTCACTTGTACCGCCTGTACCGCAACAGTGGTGCCTGTACCGCAACAGTGGTGCCTGTACCGCAACAGTGGTGCCTGTACCGCAACAGTGGTGCCTGTACCGCAACAGTGGTGCCTGTGCAGCAATAGTGGCGCAACAGTGGTAGGCGAACTACCCTTCTTCCGCGAAACTTGCCCAGAAGCCTGCGTCGTTGGCGACGACCTCCACCTCTTCGCTTTCGCTGCTTTCGACGCCTTGGTCTCCTGCCACGATTGCTATCTCATCACTCAAGAGGGTGACTACAGGTTCCGCATCTGGCTCAGTCACTTCGGGCCCCTTGTTCTCCACGAGCTGAAGTTCCTCCCATTCAGCCACCTTGACTAGTTCAATCTCCTCAAGCTGGGGTTCCTCCGGTTCTTCGAACTGTGCGGCCCATTCATCCCACTCAGATTGCAGCACTCGTTTCAGGCTGAGACCCAGGCGTCGTCGCCGAACGTCCAGCTTGACGATGCGTAGGAGCAGCCGCTCTCCTTCCTGAACTATCTCGCTGGGATGATTGGGGGCTGGCTCTGCCAGCTCTGAGATATGGATTAACCCTTCGACCCCTTCTTTGATCAGGGCGAAAGCACCGAAACCAGTCACCTTGGTGATAGTACCCTCCACCAGTTGCCCTACGTCGTACCTGTCGTCAATCAACGTCCAGGGCTCAGGCTGGAGGCGCTTGATGCTGAGTCCAATCCGTTTCCTCTCGTAGTCCAGGCGCAAGACATACACGTCAACCTCTTCGCCTACCTGGAGCACCTCTCGGGGATGCCGCACCCGTTGCCATGACAGTTCGCTGACATGCACCAATCCATCAGCCCCGCCTACATCAACGAAAGCGCCGAAATTGCATAGATTGCTAACCGTGCCATGCACGATATCTCCCTCACACAGTTCTTGCATGAGCCGCTCTCGTCGCTGCTCACGCCATTCACGTTCGCCAGCTCGCTCTGAGAAAACAAGACGACGGCGACGGCGGTCAACTTCTATGACTCGTAGGTGAAGCTTTCGGCCCACCATCTCAGCCAGTTTGGATTCCCTCTGGTCTGGAGGCAAGCGGCGTGGAAAGTTGGTTATCTGTGAAGCCGGTACGAATCCCCGTACCTTTCCGAAAGGCACCACCAACCCGCCTCTGTTATGGCCACTAGCTACCCCTTCCCACACCTCACTACTGGCAAGGAGCTCTTGCGCGTTCAGCCAATCCTGTTCCAAACGCGCTCTATGCAACGAAACGATCATATTGCCATCTTGATCGCGCGGCTTCAAGATGAAGACCGGGACTTCGCCCCCCACCTCCAACTCTGATACCGCCTCCTCCCCTAGCTTCTCCAAATCGCTGCTGGGTACGATTCCTTCCCGCTTGAGTCCAATGTTCACTACGATCTCCTCGGGCCCGATGGACAATATCACTCCTTTGCGGATATCGCCGCGCTGCGGATGGTGATAAGCGTATTCTTCTCCCTCCAGGAACTCGTCTAGCTCTGGCGGGGCCAAATCCTGCTCCGCAAGACTGGTTTCCATTCGCGTAAAACTTTCTCCTATTCCGGTTTTCCTCTGCTCTTAATTGTATCACATTGTCAAAAGCCTGGCAAGGGCGTTGGTTACAGGTTACGTCAGAACTTCCTGGTCCGCCACCAGAGCACCCCACCGGGCAGACTGGCGATATAGATGACCACCTGCATCACCAGCGACATGGCCAGAGCCTGAGGCTGGCCAGTCACCCCGCCTATGACGCTATACAGCAGCACGAAGACACCCTGGTTGACCCCCAGTCCTGACCCGATGGAGGGGATGAACTGGGCGATAGGGGTCAGGGGGTTGAAGACGAAAATCCATAGTAAAGGGATAGCCGCCTGCACCGACTCAGCAGCCAGAAAGTTGACGGCATTGGTCATCAACACACCTAACAGGGCGACAAAGAAAGCCACTGCTAACGCCCCGCTGTTGGACCGGTACATCTGCACTGCCCCTGACAGATTCCGATACAGAGCCATGAATCGGCTCAGTGGCTGCCATTTGAAGAGCTGTTCCACCAACCCCCGCAGCCGGCGGCTGAGCAGCACAGCCAGAGCGATGGCAAAAGCCAGCAGTACCAGCAGAACAGTCACCCACAGCGAGGTCAGGTCAGTGCGACTCAATGAGAAGACGGCGAAGGCCAACGTCACCACCGAGGCAAAAAGGAAAGAGGCCAATCCGACGAGGCGGTCCATCAAGACGGAAACGGCTACCTCTGCCCCGTGTCCTTTGGTATGACGAGCCAGGTCCACACCACGGGCGATGTCGCCCATCACCTGTGAAAAGGGCAGGTTGGCGAAGAAGAGTCCCACAAAGGTGTGGTTTAACAGGTTGATGAAGGGCACTGCCAACCCCTGTGACCGTAGCAAGTATCCCCACTTGTAGACATTGAGGGCAATGGCCCCAAAGTACAACGCCAGGACCAGAACCAGATACAAATAATTGGCCGAAGCCAGGGCTGTCTTCACTTCGGCCAGGTCTATGCGCGTGAAGAGGTAAGCTATCAGCCCCAGGCTGATGAGCACCTTGAGGGCAGTGAAGAGCTTATCTCTCAAAGAGACCTCCTTCCGTCGAGGAAGGATTGGGCCTCTCCACCTGCTTAGTTGTCCAGGCCATATCCCACACCACATGCTTCTTCCCTTTAATATAATAATCGTAGGCCCCCCAAAGACGAGAGAAAGCTTCTATGCCAGCCAGGGCGGCCAGCATGTAAATAAGGCGGACGGCCCCCCAGACCTCTTCCAGGGCGATGCGCAGGACGCGACTGTTCTCCAGACTGGAGACTTTGTAGCCATACTTGTCTTTCAGGTAGAGGTGACCGGCAAAGTTGCGACGGCGCTGGCGGACGAAATCGCCCAGGGTCTCCGGCCCCATGTTGAAGACCACGGCATCAGGGGCGTAGCGCACCTGCATACCCCGCTTGATAATCAGGGCCTCGACAAAGGCTTCATCCATGGCCACATCGGGCGGGATGTGGTCGAAGACTTTGCGGAAGGCAATGAGTTCCCCGGTGCGGGGTATCTCCAGGCACAGTTGGTGCTCCAGCTTGAGGCGCAGATGGGACAGATAGCCGATGATGTGCTGCGGGGCATTGACGGGCACCTTCTGGGCCCCGGTCATGCCCACTCGTGGGTCCTCGAACATGCGGACCATCTTTTCAATGCTGTCCTCGCCGGGCAGAGTATCTCCGCTCTCCAGCATGCAGATGTCCTCTTTGGCCTGCTGGAGAAAGAGGTTGACGGCTGACGTTTTGCCCTCGCGACATTCCTGGACGATGAGTTTGATGCGCGGGTCTTTGGCCATGTACTCCTGGACGATGTCTATCGTCCGGTCTTCGCAGCCGGAGGCCACCACGATGATCTCGCTGATCTCCACGCTGTAGAGGCGCTGATCCAACATAGCCTGCAACAGTTGGCCGATGTTGGCCTCTTCGTTGTAAGCAGTGATGCCCACGCTGCATTTTGTTTTAGTTGACGATGTATGCTTCACGAGCCCTCCAGTTTGCGGATCTCTTCCTCCATCTCCTCGATGCCTGTAATCGCTAATTCCCAGTCAAAATAGTCTTGCTCTCCCTCAAAACTCGTATCAGCACCAAGCACCTTCTGGCGAAACTCAGCAAACGTAGTTTGATATTTCTGCTGAAAACGCCGGTCCATAGCCCGGTACTTCATCAAATTACGCCGCGCCTCATCCAGAAGCAATGCAGCCAGGGCTTCCTCTGGAGTGCGATCAGGCATCAACCTATCCACACTGGAACGCAAAGTGGTATTCTCAATCATCTTACCTCATCTCCTGATACGAGTACTGGCTGATCTGCTCCAACTCGTCGAGGTACTCTGCTAGAGCCGTCAACTTCTGCTCGATGGCGATCTTGTCTAGCACGACGGACATCTCCTCTCAGAAAAGCTTCAATGAATAGCCTTTGCATCCGGCGGAATTTGGCTGTCTTATACCTCATAGCCTTCACGCTTATTTGCCACTACCCGCATTGCAGGTTCGTATTGGTACACTTCGTCTGGCCACTGCAGCGATGAGGGATAGAAATATTCATCCTGGTAACTCCCATCCAGGCCAAATTGCAGCCGGGTGGGTATCCTGGTCCTGACATGACGAGCGGCATACCACTAGAAGCGGAACATCTGGGGGAATGTCCACCACTAATTTGTCGTCCCATTCCATATGATGCCCCATTGCGGCCAGCGTGCGCGTGCTTCTTCAAGGATGCGATCAATGGAGAAACCGTTGAAGATATGGGCGAATAGTGAGCTATCCATCCTCGCGCTTCTCCCGGATGGCAACCTGGGGTTGGGTCACCGAACGTGTGTATTCGATCTGGAACGCTCTCGCCCATTTCTGCTCACCCCACCACCGTCCGCCAGGCCACCTGCACCGTGCGCGGCAGGTCCAGCCAGGTCTCCTTTTTCAAGAGGACGCGCATCGCCCGTGAAGGACGCAGGTAGAAACGCCGATAGGCTTCCTTCCACTTCCGCTCCACCAGTTCAGCCGTCATCCCGTCCATCTCAAAGCTGGCCTTGCCTTCAAAGAAAGCAAAATCGTCGTAGTCACTGACCAACAGCCGCCCTTTCTCCTTAACAATGCGGCTCATCTCGGTACCGGGGAAGGGCGTGGCCATGGAAAAGTTGGCCACCACAGGGTCCAGCTCGATGGCAAAGCGGATGGTGTCATCCATGGTCTCTTCTGTCTCGCCAGGCAAGCCGATGATGAAAAAGCCGATGGTCTCCATACCCACTTCTTTGGCCGCTTTGAAGGCGGCACGAACCTGCTCCAGGGTGAGTTGCTTGCCGATGACGGAATCCAATATCTCCTGATTGCCGCTTTCCACCCCGAAGGCGCTGCGGATGCAGCCTGCCTGCTTCATGCGGCCCAGAAGCTCCTTATCCGCCAGGTTGGCACGGATACCGTTGATCATAATCCAGGGCACCTGGGTGAGCTTCTCTTTGATGAGCAGGTCGCAGATGTCCAGCACACGCTGGCGATTGATGTTAAAGGAGTCATCCAGAACCCCAATCTCGGCTGCGCCCAGGTCTCGCACCAGCCAGCGCCACTCAGCGACCACGTTCTCCGGCGAGCGCATCCGCCAACGGCGCGGCCCGATCTGGGAGCAATAGGTGCAATGATAGGGACAACCCCGTGAGGTGAGGATGGGATAGCTCGGCCCTCCGATGTGGTCAACGGTGGGCTGTAGATTGGTATAGCGATCCATCTTGAAGAGATGGTAGGCCGGTAGAGGTAGGCTGTCCAGGTCTTCGATCACCGGGCGGTCAGGGTTGTGGTGCACCTGGCCGTCTGAGGTCTGGTATGAGATGCCTTGCACCGATTGCAGGCCAGAGATGGCCCCTCGCCATTCGCCATCGGCCATCGTCCGACTGAGGACTTCGGTGAGCTCAGTCGAACCGCTCACGAACATCCGCCACTGGCACAACTCCTCCCAGGTCACCTCCCCCTCGCCTCGCACCACGATGTCCACTTCTGGACGCTCCGCTGACTCTGCCGGCAGGACCGTAGGATGGGGACCCCCCAGCACCACCGGGATGTCAGCCACCGATTTGACGAGCGCCGCATCCCGCCAGGCTGGTTTGATCTGGATGGTGTTGGCCGTGATACCTACCAGGTCGGGAGCAAAGTGGCGCAGGACTTTCTCTAGCGAGATGTCTTCCACGTCGCCGTCGTAAATGCGGACCGTGTGGCCCTGCCGCTCGGATACAGCACCAAGATAGGCCAGGCCCAAAGAAGGCGAGGTGCGTGTCTCGATGGGCAGGTTCGTTTTTGGGTTGATAAGCATGACTTTCATTGCAGGCGTCATTATACCAGATTTCGGTGAAAATAGGTAGTTGAAGCGTTTCTGTTTGCATTCCATGCTGATTGTGTTAAAATAGCGACTGTAGTGAGTCTATTTACACCCTCAAGCTGACACAGCGGGGCGTCCGCCTGGAACGGGGCCGTGACATTGACGTGATGCAGGGCATCACCGTTGGCGAGGCCATGACCCCCGATCCAGAGACGGTTTCTGTGAACACCACCCTGCGAGAGCTATCCGACCGCTTTGCCACCAGCCACTACCATGGCTACCTGGTTCTGGATGAAGAAGGCAGGCTATGTGGGGTTGTCACGCTGCAAGACCTGGAAGGGGTTACTCGGAACGGCAAACGGCCACCAGGAGCCACAGTAGGACAAATCTGCACGCGAAACCATTGGTGGCCTATCCTGATGAGCCTCTATGGGCCGCTTTGAAGCGTATCGGCACCCGCGGCGATATCGGCCGGCTGCCAGTGGTCAGCCGCGATGATGCGACCAGGCTGGTCGGCCTGATCCGAGGTAATGACATCATCCGTGCCTACAACAAAGCCATCGCCCGCCAGGTCGAGCTTCAGCACCGGGCGGAGCGACTGCGGTTGGGCAAAGTGACGGGCACCGAATTCGTTGAGGCAGAGGTTCACCCGGCCTCTCCGCTGGCCGGCCAGCAGATCAAGGAACTGGATTTGCCCTCCGATTGCGTGTTGATCTCCATCCAACGCGGGCGGCGTCTGGTGATCCCCCACGGCGATACGGTCTTGCAGCCCGGGGACCGGGTGACCGCTCTTGTTGATACCCACTGTCGAGAAATCTTCCAGTCACGATTCGAGAAGTTGGACCCCATGCGGCTGGAGGAGTTAGAAAAGAGGAAACGCGCGGAGCCCTTCGCTGAGGTCTAAAGCCGGTCGGTGGCGGTTGACTTTGGCGGTCACACAGATAGAAGGCGATATAGATCAAATCACCCCCGCCCACATCTTTCTCCATCCGGGCTCGATCCGTTGGCCTGGTCTCCCACCCGACAGAGGGAAAAGAGATAGTGGAGCCCTCCCACACCCCCCGACCTGCTACGCAGGCCCTAGTTTCAACCAGATTGACGAAGAGGATGGGGTAGGGTATAATAAATCAAATGTTAGACGTGCTTCTGGTCGGCGCTGAAGAACTCGAGAACCTGGGCACCCGCTACCTGGCGGCAGTACTGCGTCAGCACGGCTACTCGGTGGAACTGGCCCCCTTTAGCACGGCTGGCGACATGGACACCGTCGTGCGGCGGGCGCAACGGGCCAGGCCAAGGCTGCTGGGATTATCTATTATTTTCCAGTACCGCGCGCCCGAGTTCTTGGCGCTGGCCAGCGAGCTGCGCCGCGTTCTGCCCGAAGCGCATATCACTGCCGGTGGGCACTTTCCCAGCTTCGCTGCTTCCAGTCTCCTGCGCGATTATCCTGCACTCGACTCTGTGGTGCGCGGCGAAGGTGAGCTGACCCTCTTAGAACTTACACAAAAGCTAGACTCACCAGAGGCCTGGCCCACGATCCTTGGCCTTTCGTTTCGCCGCGATGGCCGAGTAGTGGAGAACCCGCCGCGGCCCCTCATCGCCGACCTGGACAGTTTGCCCTTCCCCGCGCGCGACACGCCACCGCAGCATCACCTGGGCATCGGCTTCTCGCCCATTGTGGGCAGCCGGGGCTGTTACCGCGACTGTGCCTTTTGCAGTATCCGTTCCTTCTATGGGGCCAGCCGGGGGAAGATCCAGCGCTTTCGCAGCGTGCTCAACCTCGTAGATGAAATGGAGATGCTGTACCACACTTTTGGGGTGCGCTTCTTCATCTTCAACGACGATGAATGGTTCCCGGCGGGGAAGGCCCGCCTGGCGCGTGCGGCAGCTCTGGACAGTGAACTTGAGCGACATGGGCTGGATGTGATTATGAGCATCAAGTGCCGCGCCGACGATGTGGCGGAGGAC
>Ga0315308_1000185_pt1 | contig 33926 bp, 36 predicted proteins | sample TDP3_MG_FD_203078 | JGI IMG/M metagenome (GOLD analysis project Ga0315308, IMG submission 203078) | Freshwater sediment microbial communities from Lake Towuti, South Sulawesi, Indonesia - TDP3 | ecosystem: Environmental > Aquatic > Freshwater > Lake > Sediment | place: Indonesia: South Sulawesi...
TCCTTCAGGACGCCCTCGAACGTGGCTCACTTAGGGAGGATCACGTGGCGGTCTCGGCCTCCTCAGGTAACTTCGTGAGGGAGCTCGCGGTCAAAGCGAACCGCTTGGGCTTCAGGGTCATCGCCGTGGCGCCCCCGCGTGTCCCGGATGAAAGCGTAGCGGTTCTCCGGGCGCTAGGCGTGGACGTGGTGAAGGTGGAGGAGGGCTTTGACGTCTGCCCCAGGGAGACCACGGTCTTCCTCGCCCGGGTTCTGGCGGAGAGACATAGGCTGACGTTAACGAACCTAGACCAGTATAACAGCTGGCAGAACGTGTTGTCTCATGCGGCTATGACGTGGCCTGAGATCCTTGGAGAGACGGGCGGCGACCTGGACTACATCGCGGTGCCGATGGGAAGCACCGGAACCTTCATGGGCCTCACCCTGGCTCAGATCAGCTCCAAGGCCCAGGTGGAGATCGTGGGCGTCCAGCCGCCGCTAGTCCATCACGTGCCCGGCATACAGCACATCATAGGCGGCTGCGAGTGGAGCCCCGAGATCTACTCGCCGCTCTTCGCCAAGGAGATCATGACGCTCGACGACGTGGAGACATACGCTGCCCTCGTGGAGCTCTGGGAGCTAGGCTTCCAGGTGGGGCCGTCCACGGCGACCGGCGCGGCCTGCGCCCGGAGGCTCTCCCAAAGGCTGAGGGAGGGCAGAATCCTCACCCTCTCCGCGGACAGCGCGCTCGCCTACCATGACCACGTGAGGAGCTTCCTGCAGGGGCATAAGGGCCAGATCCTGGAGAGGTACCCTCACCTCGAGGAGCCCCTGGAGAGATGCCTAGACTCGCTCGCGGAGAGCGAGAGCCTCGAGGAACGGCTACGCCGGATAAGAGATGCCTATAGGCCTCGGAGGGAGGGCGAGCTCTGCTCCGCGCAGGATCTGGACGATGAGAGGCTTTCCCGGCTCCTGAAGGAAGACTGAGACCCCTATCCGCCGAGCGGCTTTGGCCCAACGGTGGAGTGCCCGCCGGGTTGACGCATAGGCTTATAGGCTTGAGGCTTCACGGGCCGTGCTAAGGAGTAGGCCTGCTTGAGGATCAAGGAGATCAGGGCGATGAGGCTGGAACTGCCTCCGAGGGAAAGGCCGCGCACCCAGCCTAGGCGTCCCTCCTGGGCGGAGGACGCGGAGGTGGCGAATCCCATGTCCAGGTACCCGCGGTACAAGCGCCGTAGGAGCAGCTGGATGCCGCGGTGGGGCGGGGTCTGGGTTAAGGTCACGGCGGAGGACGGCACCTGGGGCCTAGGCCCGGCCAGCTATGGCAGGCCCGTGGCCGCGATAGTCGACGACCATCTGGGGCCGATGCTTCAAGGCGAGGACTGCCATGCGATCGAGAAACTCTGGGACATGATGTTCAGGCTCTCGAAGCCCTATGGCTCCGAGGGCCTGGCCATGTGCGCCATCAGCGGCGTGGACATAGCCCTCTGGGACCTAGCCGGGAAGCTCAAGGGTCAACCGGTCTACGAGCTGCTCGGCGGCCCCGCCCGAGACGAGATCTTCTGCTACGCCACGGGGAACGACACGGACTGGCAGCTGGAGCTGGGCTTTAAAGCGGTGAAGCTCGCCTGCCCCTACGGGCCGGCTGACGGACTATGGGGTCTCAAGGAGAACGAGAAGCTTGTGGCTAAGACCCGGGAGCTGACGGGGCCCGAGATCGAGGTCATGCTGGACTGCTACATGGCGTTTGACGTGGACTACACGGTGCGCCTCGCAAGGGCTTTGAGGCAGCATAGGCTGAAGTGGATCGAGGAGTTCCTCATCCCCGAGGACATGAACGGCTACGCCCAAGTCCGAAGGGCAGTGAACTGGGTCTCCCTCGCGGGCGTGGAACACTGGTTCACGCCCTGGCGCTTCCGGGAAGCCATAGAGCGAAGATGCCTTGACATCCTCCAGCCGGACCTTCACTGGGTCGGGGGCATAACGGCCTGCGTGAAGATCTGCCACATGGCCGACGCCGCTGGGCTGATGGTCTGCCTCCACGGAGGCGCCGGCAGCCAGTACGGGCTGCACCTGACGTACGCGATGCCGAACACGCCCTGGGCGGAGTACTTCATCGCCAGTCCACCCGGCGTACCCTTGGAGGAAGCCCGATGGATGCCAGACGCCCCGGTTCCCAAGAACAGCTACATCAAGCCGAACCCCGGCCCCGGATTCGGAGTCCCCATCAAAGAAGAATGGCTAAAACCCTACTGGGAAAAGTAGGAGGGACGATAAGGCTCTGATGCGGGCGTTCTCCACCCCTCCGATCGAGAGCGAAACAGGATAGAATGGCCTTCACGCAGGATTGGTATCGGAGCTGAGTATGTCGTTCACAGACTCAACTAGGTTTCCCAGAGCTTTTTCAGCGCTTACATCGACTCGCCACTTATGCCAAGTTCTATCACTCCACTCCATGAAAACCTGATTTGCGAGCTTCTTCAATTCGCTTCGAGATAAGTTAATCCCGTATCTTCGATTTACAGCTACCATATGATCTAAGCTTTCGTCAAAGACTCCAGCTACACTGGCTCGACCAAGGTGATAGACTGCGTGGCACTTGTTACAGAGAACAAGGTATCGTTCAAGCTTTTGGATATATGCTGTATCATCGTAGCGCCAAAGCTCATGAAGCTGCAGCCTCTCCCCGCTTCCACATATCTCGCATTTCTCATTCGCTCTCTCAAGCTCCCTCTTCCTTATGGTCGCCCAAGCAACTCTCATTCCGGCTGTAAGTGAAGATGGAACAGGAACTCGTTTCGTTCCGAAACCCACTCTCCCATAGGCTAGGCCAGCCATCGTTCGTCCCCAACTCGCACCCGGAACAAGAGAAACATCCCGGAAAACCCCTAGGTCAACCATGGCGATCGCCTTCTGTAAGCGGCTACCAGGCTATGAAGTTCAGTTGCGTGCCAATAGATACCACAAAGCAGGAAACGAAGGGAACGTCACAATGATTACTGCTTGGCAAGCGGGTAGGGTGTTCCGCTGCTTCGATAGGTGGCACCGGGGACCATGACTACCTGGGCATCGCGGCCTTGCGTCTCTAAGGCCCGCTTGAGGGCTTCCTCTGCATTCCTAGCGGAGGTCCCCAGCCACTTTACCTCCTCGGCGTTCAAGCCTTGCGTGGCGACGATCACGTCTCGGCTCTTCGCCAGCCTTGCGAGGAGGCATCCCTTCATGCCCAGCTCCAAGTAGGGCATGGCGCCGCGCATCGTCTCGGCGAAGACCTCCTGCTCCGAGGCGCCGGCCGAGAGTAGCCCCAAGAGCCGTTCAGCCTTGCCCAGTTGACCGCTGCCGTCGAGTTGATGCGCTCCCTTCGGATACCGGTAGACGCCCTCGTGGCAGGAGGCGACGAGAATGAGGGTGCCGCCCTCCTTCAGCGCGGCCAGGGGCACGACTTGCGTGTAGCCCTTCCCTATCGCCTGCCAGAGCGTCTCATCCCGCGGCCCAAACGCCATCACGAGGATGTCCGCGGGCTCGGGGAGCGGATGCTCGTAAATGGGCCTCGCCTTCTTCACGCCCTCCCTGTGGGCTTCCACGTAATGCCCAGCCACGGCGTCCACGAGGCGTCCATCCCCGTCGTGGACCGTGTTCAGGATGAAGTCTAGGCCGACGATGCCCGCGACCTCCTCCATGTCGCGCCTGATCGGGTTGCCGTCCACCCGGCCTATAGTGGCTTTGGACGATAGGCCGATGAGGTGGTTCCGGCCGATGGCCTCCCAGGCGGAGACGCCGGGCATGAGAATCTTGCCGCCGCCCCCATAACCCGCCCAGGGATGGGGCGCCACGTTCCCGACGCCTATCCTGCGATCCGCGGAGGCGACATGGGCGTTGACCCAGGCCGGCGTCCCCGTGGACGAAACACCTAGGAAAGTCAGCTTCTCCTTCGCCAGGGAGTTGTGTAGCGTCACGCCTAGGCTGAGGGCTTCAGGGCCTACCTTCCGTTCAACCTCCTGCCTCGGCGGCTCCTTATGGGTCCCAACCGCCATCACGACCCTTATACTCTTAGCATCGAAGCCTAGACGCTTCAACCGCTCCAGCAGCAGCGGGAAGACCCTGTAGACAGGTGTAGGCCGGTCGAGGTCGTCCACGACTACGGCTACCGTCTCTGCCCCTGCCAGGGCTTCTGAAAGCGAGCCTACGCCGAACGGATGGTCTAGGGCCTCAGCGATCATGGACGCGTCGCTCTCCGGCCGCGGGCCGGGCTTGGGCTCCACGACGCAAGCTAGGTTTCGCTGGGGAATCTCCAAGCTCTGAACAGTATCGCGGTAAGGGAGCTCGACGCGAACCGACAAGCCACGTTCAGCTCTTCGCAGGATTCCGGCACGGCTCAACTTAACCCTTAGCTCTGGGGCTCCTCTCTTTCTTAGTTTTCCTCTCTGCTCTTGCAGTTCTTCGAGGAGAGCCCCGTTGTCGAGATCGCATTGAAGCTCCAAGCATGAGAAACCGCCAAGAAGAGGTGAAAGATGAGCGTAAAGGAGTAGAAACAGTTGAAGGCTTAAAGGGTCTGATGCACGCTAGTCTAATGGTCGATGCTTGGGAGGTGACGAGTTACGGCTGTTAGAAGGGTTATCGAGCTGATCGGCGGCTCTCCGACGAGCTGGGAGGAGGCGGTCGAGAACGTCGTGAAGGAGGCTTCTAAGACCGCGAAGGAGATCCGAAGAGTGTACGTCAAGACCCTCATGTGCAACGTCAGTCAAGGCCGCATCGTAGAGTACCGGGCAGAGGTCAGAGTAAGCGTCCCGGCTTAAGAGAACACGACCATCGCCGAACGCTGAAGGCTCCCACAAGAAGCAGGAGGGAATGGGCTATGCCTTGGACGAGCGTCCGTTTCCCGGATGGCAGGGTGATGTCGCATCAGCAGGTCCTCACGTTAGACGACCTAGAGGCTCCTGACGACTGGCCGATCCTCTCCGTCCGCGAGGACCTGGTCAGGCAGAGGCCTCCGGAGCCGAGCACGTACCATGTCACGGAGCTGAGCATGCCCAGGTACTCCTGGTTCGAGAGGAACGTGGGCTACACGCTTGACTTCGACGAAGTAATGGATCGCTGGCTCGGGAGGGTGATCCATCAGGGCATCCAGTGGAAGTACCCGCTACGCGAGATAGCCGTTACGAGGCCATACGAGGTTGAGGGAGAAAAGGTCACGCTCCTCGGCCACGTGGACGCCTATGACCCTAAGACGAAAATCCTCTGGGAGTTTAAGACCTACGCCACGCTCAAGTTCCTCTTGGAGAGGAATCAGCCCGAACCGGATCACATCTTCCAAGTGCAGGGCTACTACGAGCTCATGCTGGAGAGCCTCCCAGGCATAGTCATTCAGAAGCTCGGCCTGTGGTACATAAGCAAGAGCGCGCCTCCAAGCCCTCCCTCCCGGAGCCTCCCCGGGCTATTGAGAAGCCACAGGTTCCTCCTGGAGCCCCGGTTCAACCCGGACATGGAGCTGAGGCTCCGCATCTTCCACCGAAGCCTTAAGGACCGCGTCCCGCCGCCTAAGAGCCTCGACCCCCCATGGAAGGAACAGTTCAGCCCCTTCGGAGAAGCCTACATACGAGAGACCAGCGAAGAGAAAGCCCACTGGCAACATGCCCTCCCAGAGATTCAGATGAGGGAGGCCGTAAGCAGACGCTTGGAGAAACATGGAATGTAGCGATCATGTAAGAGAACCCGTTTCAGGGCTGGCGCCTTCAAGCTTATGCTTTCCTCCATGAGCTGAACCTACTCCTCCGCGGCCTACGAGCCAGAGCGATCTGGAACGCAGCGCTGCATCCCCAGTAGCTCTGTCAGGGAAGAGAGGAACTGAGGGTAATGTATCTGCGCGCTTCCTGAAAGCTCATATAGGTTACTGCCGGATTCGCCAGAAAGCGCACGTGCTCCTGGTGAGAGGTTGCCGTCTTCGATAGAGACTCTTCAGACGATCGTGAGAGAGAAGATGTCGCCGCTGGAAGGCACAGCTCATTCATACAAGCATGTTGACCGGGTTTGCAGGATTGCAGCATTTCTAGCGAAGAAGGAGGGAGCTGACCTGGAGCTGGTTCAGGCGGGCGCTCTTCTCCACGACATTGGCGTGGTCGCTGGTCGACCCCACAACGAAACCGGCGCTGAGCTTACAAGGGCCATTCTTGAAGGAATGGGCTATCCTCCCCAGGGAATAGAGAAGGTTGTGACGATAGTGTTGCACCACCCCTGGGAGCTCAGAGACAAGCTTGAGACTCTGGAGGAGAAGATCGTGTGGGACGCTGACAAGATCGACCTACTTGGAGCAGTGGGACTTGCCAGAGGCTTCCATTGGCTGGGCAAGGAACCGTTCGAAGCCGCAGTCAGCCGGGCCTTCGAGCTTCTACCATCCATCTACGAGGGGCTAAACACTCCCACCGCCCGAACGATCGCGGTGAATAGACACAAGCGGACAATGTCCTTTCTGTCCGCCCTCAAGGAAGAGCTTTCCCTAGCGGATCTGCCGACTATCTGACTTCTCGCTGCCTCTGAATCCTGATGGTTCGATTCGCGACACTGGGCTTGCCCCACGAGACGGGATCTCGAAATCCATCCAAGATCAGATCTATGTTCCGTTTCCGCTAGAAGATTAGGCCTCTCAGAACGATCACGTTGCTCTGCGGCGCAGACCCAAGGTGAGAAATCCAAACCTTGCTCCCTTTGACAACCGAAGCCTGGATCTAGCCCTGATGCCCAAAACGGTTTTTCCAGAAAGAGATGTAGATAAGACCTTGATGCGTGTCAGTTAGCCATCTCGGTCATGAGCCACGCTCTCGCTTCTGACCAGGGACTCCTTGAGCAGCGGGTCAGTGATCCCTTACCTTCCGCCCTCTTCGTGTATGAAACCGGCTGCCTTCAAGCCTTCGATCGAGTTACGTAGGCTTGCAGGGTTCAGGGAGGATGCCAAGTATGACTCGGCGAGCCTGTTCACCTCACTCCACTTCTCCTAGGGGCTCTCTGACAGCTATAGCCCTGAGGACCGCCACGTAGCTCTCCCTGTTTCTTCCCTCTAGGAAGTGATCGAGCTCGCTCCTCACGATCTTCAGCCCTTGGTCCAAGGTTTCCCCTAGGGCCTGCTTGTAACCCGACCCCTTGACCTGGAGCCCGCGAGGGGCTCACGGTCGAAGAGCAGCTTGCTTAACCCCCTTAAGTTAGTTAACCCCGTTAAGTAACTTAACCCCCTTAACTAGAACCTTTGCCTCGAAGCCCCTTCCAACGATCGAGCTGACGGCGCTCATGAACAGGTCTAGTCCACGGACCGGCTGTACAGCCCCCTTGAAGACGCGCCCCGCCAGTAGGTGCGTGAGAGTGCGAGCCATCAGGCTAGGGTCTCTGAGTGGCCTTTTAAGCGCCAGCCTCGCGTATTATCCCGTCTAGGCTCCATGGTTACGAATCTTCCTGTTAGGGCGAAGTTGAAGTGGGCTGAGGTGGCGGCGGCGCGAAGCCCGAGCGAGAAGGTGGCGTTGATGCGTGAGTTCCTCTCGCTCTGCCCGAAGCATAAGGGCACGTCGCGGCTCATAGCGCACGTGAAGCATCAGATCGCCGTCCTCGAACGCGAGATGGCGGCAAGGCGGCAGAGGCGAAGAGGCCGGGCTTCACGGTTCTTCGTCGAGAAGCAGGGCGCCGCGCAGGTGGCGATCCTGGGGCTTACCTGCGTGGGGAGAAGCAGCCTCCTCGCCGCGGTGACGAACGCCAAACCCGAGGTGGGCGAGCATCCCTACAAGACGCGTCAGCCCGTGCCTGGGATGATGCCGTACGAGGATGTTCAGCTGCAGCTGGTGGAGACTCCTCCCCTCGTCGCGGGCTCCGCCGAGGGTAAGGCGGACGGCGCCCAGGTGCTCAGCCTGGCAAGGAACGCGGACGGCCTCCTCCTCATGGTCGACCTGGCATACGACCCGGTGGAGCAGTTCAGGACGCTAGTCGAGGAGCTGGAGAAGGCCCACATCTTCGTGGAGAAGCCTCAAGGCCAGGTGGAGGTCGTCAGGAAGGGCTCGGGCACGGGCATCCAGTTCGTCGGAGCAGGCATGCTGGTCGAGGCTACGATGGAGGACGTGAGGCGTCTCCTCGCGGAGTATGGGATACGCACGGCCCTCGTTAGGCTCTGGGGCAAAGTAAGCCTGGACGACGTGGAGGCCTCCATCTTCGCCGATACCGCCTACAGGCCCACGGTCGTCGTGGGAAACAAGCTAGACCTGCCCGGGGCTCTGGAGGGGCTTAAGGCCCTGCGCGAAGCCCTAGACGAGAGGCTGCCGATCCTCGCGGTCTCATGCCTGCGAAGCGACGGCCTCGAGAGGCTCAGCGAAGCCCTCTTCCAGGCTCTGGGGATCGTCCGTGTATACACGAAGGAGCCGGGCGAGAGCCAGCCCGACCTGAGGCCTATCATCGTGAAGCAGGGCGCCACCGTAGCCGACGTCGCGAGGCAAGTACACAGCTACTTCGCCGAGCGGTTCAGGTACGCGAGGCTTACAGGCCCAAACGCCCGGCATCAAGGCGAGAGGGTGGGCGCAGGCTACACGGTGAAAGACCGAGACGTACTTGAACTCCATGCGTAGAGTCCCATAAAGCTCAACTAGCCGCAGGTTGCTGGACAGTGAACGCATCCATCACCGGTCGGCTCGAGGGAGGCCTGCCGTGTGAGTCGTCGAGAACGGAAGAGGGCTTACCGGAGGCTTAAGCGGGCGAGGAGCGACCTCCGCGTCGTCGTGAGAAAGATGAGTCGCTCACATGGACGGGACGCAGACCGCCTCGAGCGCCAGGTTCGTCTTCTCACCAAGAGGAAGAGAAGGCTGAAGAAACGCTTCGCCCTACTCAAGCAGGGCGCTGTCAAGGAGGCCAAGCCCACTGAGCAACCGTGAGGCCTAGAAGGCCGCCGCCTAGCCTTCTCCAAGGGCCTTCACGAGCCCTGCCGCGTTCTCCGGGAGGGCCCCAAGCCTCTTCACTATGGGCTTTGGGAAGCTCCCTTCCTCCACGGCACGTATGAGGCTGTGAAGCTCGGCCTCCGCTCTTTCAGCCAGGGGCTTCGAGAGCCAGCCCTGGTTCACGGCCTGGGTGAACTCTTCACGGTCCAAGATCAGATATCGTCGATCGGGGAAGACCCAGAGGTCGAGGAAGAGATCCGTTATCTCATAGCCCTCGGGAATACGCCTGGCAGGCGTGATGACGTCGCAGTAGTAGCCCTTGAAACGCCGCGCGGCGTCGTAGACGAGGCCGGTGTCATGCCAGGCGTGGGGGAAGATGAACCAGACGGCTAGGTCGCCTCGCCTGACGAGGGGGAAGCCTTCGGCCACGACGGGCTCAGGGGACGTCATCGGCGCCAGGGAGACGACGGCCTCGTCGCCTTCATGAAGCAGGACTTGGCGGTATCTTGTAACCCTGTTCGGCAGCCGTCTATAGAGCAGAGCTATGGTCTTCAAGCCCAGGTCGGCCCTCGGCACAGTCAGGCCGTCGTCATCAACCTAGAGCGGGTTAAGCCTATGGATCCGGCGGCCCCGTGGGGGACCTCTCCCGCTCCTTCAGTCTCGCGATCTCGAGGTTTATCTCATCGCCAAGCATGCCGTCGGTGAACCAGCGCTCGCATTTGGGGCAGTAGTGGGCGCTGCTCGCGTGCAGCCCCGGGGCATCCATCAGCTCGTGGCCTTGAGGACAGCGGCTTAAGGCCAGGGAGAGCCTCTTCGCCAGCTCCTTCAGCTCCCGGGAGCTGATCCTCAAGGCCGCTGTGACCGCGGTGAGTGGGTAGCGCTCTAGGTAAAGCGTAAGCAGCGTCTCCTCCCTCGAGGCGTGCCTCGCCAGGAGCTCGCGGGCCCGGTCTCCTACAGGCTTGGGGTCCAAGCTGCACCCCCCTTTCCCGCCGCCCTTGTAAGGACGATGTGGGTGTCCGTGCCCTGGACGCCGTTGATTCTCCTCAGCTCATAGATGACCTTGTTCAGCTCCTCCATGCCGGGTACCTCGACGAGAACGATGAGGTCGACGTCTCCGGTTACGCCGTAGATCTCCTTAACGCCCTCGATGGCGGAGGCCTTCTGCATCACGTCCCGCTCGGTGCCTACCATGAGCGCGATAAAGACAAAGGCTAGCAGAGAACCACCCGTGATCCGACTTCGGTAACTGTTAGAAAAACCTACCGGCCCGGGCTAGCCCAGGCGGGCTAAGCCGCCTCATCAAAGTGGATAGACCGTCGAGCTCTTAAGGCTCCCCGGGAGCCTCTAAGAGGCAGCGATCAGGGAGTAGAGCCTCATGAGCATAGTCGACGTGACCTCGACGGTTCTCAGGTCTTACGAGTACCCGTTCGGAGGCTGGCTTCTCATCCGCGTCAAGACGAGCGAGGGCGTAGAGGGCATCGGGGAGGCCTTCATCCCCAACCGGACCGGCGACGGCGTACTGGCCGCCAAGGTGCTCGTGGATAGGGGGCTGAGGCCGCTTCTCGTCGGCGAGGAGGCCCTCGGCATCGAGCGGCTATGGGAGAAGATGTACGCGAACGCCGATACGCTCTACGACCGCAGGGGGCTCGCGATCCACGCCATAAGCGGCGTGGACATGGCCCTCTGGGATGCCGCAGGCAAGGCCCTCAGGCTGCCCGTCCATACGCTGCTAGGCGGCTGCTTCCGCGAACGGGTCCGCGTCTACGCGAGCGCCCTCTTCAACCTGGAGAACCCGGACGTAACCGTGCACGAGGCCCAAAGGTACCTGGATCAGGGCTACACGGCGATGAAGTTCGGCTACGGCGGCTTCGGCCACAACCATCGCAAGAGCGTAGAGCTCGTCAGGCGACTGCGAGAGACGGTCGGCGAGGAGACGGACCTGATCGTGGACGGCCCCGCTAGCCTTAGCGTGGTCGAGGCTCTGAGGCTCGCGAGGGCCTTGGAGAAGTACAACGTGTACTGGTACGAGGAGCCGCTCTCGCGCGACGACCTGGAGGGTTACGTGAAGCTCACGGCGGAGGCCCAGGTGCCCATCGCCGCGGGCGAAGGCGAGTTCACCAGGTTCGGGTTCAAGAAACTCCTCCTCACCAGGGCCGTGGACATCCTCCAGCCCGATGTCTCCTGGGTCGGCGGCCTCACGGAGGCGAAGCGGATCGTGGAGATGGCCCACACGTGGCATACGCCCTTCGTTCCGCATAACTGGGGCTGCGCGATGAACACGTACGCGAGCATCCAGCTCGTCGCCTCGGCGCCCAAGGGCTTCCTATGCGAGTTCCCCATAGGGCCACGAACCCACGAGGCACAGCTGACGGCGACGCCCAGCCCCATGATGACCGAGCTGCCCAAGGAGCCGACCGAGGTCAAGAAAGGCTACGTCGAGGTTCCGAAGAAGCCGGGCCTAGGCCTAGAACTCAACGAGGACGCCGTGAAGAAGCACACCTATGTAGGCTAGGCGAAGAGAGGCCTCCGGCGGCTGAAGAAGGCTAGGGCCAAGCCGAAAGGCGATGAGCCGATCTCAGCTTGCGTCTGCTGACCTGCGCTCATATGCCAGGTGATCGTCTGAAGGCGAGCGTGAGCTGGTGAACGCCCGGATAAGCGCAGCCTAGCTGAGGCTTGCCGATCTGAATCCATAGGTCCACGAATACCCTCAGTCAAGTTCCCCGTTCTTGACAGCTGTCGTGATTCTGTCTTTGATGGCGTCTCTAACCTTTCGGAAGACCTCTAAGACCTCCTCTTCGCGGCCCATTGCTTCTGAGGGGTCTAGGAGACTCCAATGAAGCTGCTTGGATGCGCCCGGAAGAACGGGGCAGGCTTCCTTGGCTTCATCGCACACCGTAACCGCTACGTCGAACCTTTCGCCCAGAAAATCTCTGAGGGACTTGGACGTATGCTTCGAGATGTCTATCCCGATTTCAGCCATCACCTTGACGGCGTAGGGATGAACCTGAGACGGGGCTAGACCTGCGCTGTAAGCCTGAAACCTGTCGCCGTACAGGTGTCTTAAGAGGCCTTCAGCCATCTGGGACCTCGCAGAGTTATGGACGCAGATGAAGAGAACCCTCTTTCTATCAGACCTCATGATCTCCATTCAAGGAGCCAGTCTGCAGGCTACATAAACCCTTCGTCCATCAGTCCTGCCAGAGAGACCATGTCTCAGCCCGGAGATGAGGTGAAGGCCTCCTCGTAGCCGCGAATCCTCATCCGAGACCGGGCTTTCCCCGCATTCTTCAAAGCCGGCTTGGAGACGCTCTCTCACGGGCTTTGTTGAAGAGCCTCCGGTACTGCTCCGCCGCCTCCGCCGGGTCGGGGGCGTAGATGATGTCTCTTCCCACGTTGATGATGAGGTTCTCGCCCGCGGCTCGAAGCACCTTCTCAGGGTCGCCCGCCTGGCTTCCCACGCCTGGGACGAGGAAGACGGTCTCGGGGCCAGTGATGGCCCTTATGCGCCTGATCTCGTCCTCTCCCACGTGGGCGGTGGCGCCGACCACGAGGCCATCAGCCCCGTACCGCCGGACGTCTGCGGCGACGGCCTCGTAGAGCGGTCGGCCTCCCAGCACCGCGTCCTTCTGGTACCTTACAGCTTCGGGGTTCGAGGTCAGGACTAGGACGAGGACTCCCATCGCGGGCTGCTGGGCGTGGGCGGACTTGACGGCGTACTCGATGTTTCCCATGTAGGGGTTGAACGTGAACGCCTCATAGCCCCATTCGCGGAAGTGGTAGAGCGCCGATTCCAACGTGTCGCCGATGTCGCTCAGCTTGTAGTCCAAGACGGAGACCGCGCCCTCGGCCCGGATCGCCTTTGTTAGGGCTCTGTGCTCCTCGGCGGTGAAGCCTGCCACGTACTGCTGGTTGGGCTTATAGGCGCAGCAGGAGCCCTTCGTCTGCTCTATGATGTCCAGGCAGAAGGCCAGCCTGGCGGCGTTCTCATCCCGGCCTTGAAGGTAGCCCGCCGGGATAACGTTCCTCGCCCTCTGCCCCGGCAAGGCAGGATCGAGGCCTACGCATAGGACCGTCTTCTTCTCCGCAGAGAAGGCTTTGAGACGCTCCGTGAAGCCCATGCTCTTCCATCTCCCGCGCGGCCGCGCTTCGGGAACAGATGGTGTGGCATCAGCCCCGTTTTAAAGTAACTATGTCCAGAGGCTGGGGCATAGGCTTTTATCCGCGGGCCTGTTAGCTGCGCCGGCTCTTTGCTTGCTTGAGGGTGAAAATGGCGTTGTCCGAAGAGATCCGGTTGATCGTCCGAGGCGACGACATGGGCATGACGTATTCCAACGTGCTCGCGGTGCAGAAGTGCTTCGAGGAGGGCATCCTCACCTGCGCTGCGATCATAGCCGCGGCGCCTTGGGCGGAGGCGGCGGCGAAGCTCGCGGTGGAGCATAGGAACTGGTGCATAGGCGTCCACCTTGCCACGATCGGGGAGTGGCGGGGCTACCGTTGGAGGCCCGTCCTGCCGTATGATAAGGTTCCGTCGCTCGTGGACAAGGATGGGCTCCTTCCCCAGTCGCCGAAGCAGTTCTACGCGTTGGACCCCGACTACGGCGAGCTGGAGCAGGAGTTCCGCGCCCAGGTGGCGCTTGTGAAGAGGTGGGGCGTGGAGCTAGGCTACATAGACACGCACTACATAGGCGGCGAGAGCGACCAGAAGTACACAGACGTGGTGAGGCGCATCGCGGCGGAGGAAGACCTGCCCGTCTCGGGCTACTGCGGCGAGAAGTTCATGCGAGGCATCTACTCCGACCCACCTTGGATGAAGGAGACGCTCCTTGCCAGGCAGCTGGAGGAGCTCACGCCTGGGCTGTGGCTGCTCGTCGACCATCTGCTCGTGGACTCCCCTGAGTCGCAGGTCCTCGTCCACACCGAGCCCGCGGACGTGATGAGAGGAGGCGTGGGGAACCTCCGCGTCGCCGAGGCCCAGTGCCTCCTAAGCCCTAGGGTCAAGGAGATCATCGCCCGCCGGGGCATTAGGCTGATCGACTACAAGGCCTTGAAGCCCAAGTGAGAACCCCGCGCCTCCTTTTCCTTCGTCCCCGCGTCATACATCTGCTTCCCAATCGACGTACGCTCCGGGCGGAGCAGAGGTGCCGAATGTGAATGTGACGTGGGTGCCGTTCTTCGCTGAGAGGTAACAGGTGGTGTCCCATTCAGGTGTAGCCCTCACGCTGGAGGGCGTGGCCACGAGGCCGTGAGCCACGGTCACGCTCTTCGCTCCTTCAGGAACGGGGGCCCTCCCGTGATGCTTCAGTCCCTGTCCGCCTACGAGCAGGTAGGTTCCGGACGTGAACGCCCAGTCTGAGGAACCGTGTCCGAACGATTCCAGATCTAGTATGTTGTTCCTTCCTCCTTCTATCACAACACCGTACGGTTGTTTTCCCTTCACTACCTCTGTGACTAGTCCGTGTATGATGTTTTCGCTGCCTCCTCTTATCAGCACACCCTTATTGTTGTCGTAGGAGTTGAGGTATATCAGGTTCTTCAAGGGAGGATATCCCGGAGGAGTTTCCTCCAAGCAGATGCCTGCGCCGTGGTTGTCATAGGCCTGACCGAGTATCTCCAGCCCGTTGCATCCCGCGGTCAGGTAGAAGCCGTAGTAGCCATTCGACCATCCCGCGCAGCCCACGTACTGGCTCTCTCCATCTAGGAGCTGAAACCCGTTGTACGCGTTCCCTCCGGCGATGCATCCGATGAACCTGTGATTGCCGCCGGCAATCCAGAAACCGTTTGCGTCGTTGTTATTGCTGATAATCCTCTGAGCGAAAACCTCCGTTACCTCCGACTGGACCTCGAACCCATTCTCCTTGAAGTTATCGATGTAAACATCTTCAATGTAGTGGTAACCGCTGCCGAACGAGCCGTTGATCAGGATCCCCTTCCCAGAAGCGTAGAGGTCTTTTCTGCCATGGAGTGTCAGGTGGCTTAGTCCACAGAAGATCCTGTTGCTGATGGTTATCAAGTGGTTGTCCACGGCCTGCTCAAGGACGACGCCGGCGTTCGTCGCGTGATGGCCTACGCTCTCCCCTTCTACCACGACCTTGTCTCCTAAGGAGATCGTCTTCGTGATGCGGTACGTCCCGGACCTGATGAAGATCCTTCCGCCGTTGGTTAAGGCATCTGTCACGTCCTGCAGGACCGCTGCGGCATCCGTGCCGCTGTACACGGTTTCTCCCGTAGCCCCACTTCGGGCGTAAACAGTAGAGCCTTCCACGGAGATCACGTAGCTCGCAGTCGTTACCGGACCTATGGCCTCCATCGCTCCTAGGGGGCTTGAAACGAGAGAAGCTCGGATCTGGAACCCGAGAAAGCCGGAGACAACCACGGTGAGCGAGACGAGGGCCAGTACCTCCCTGTTGTTCAGAGCCGTCCTCTTCTCCTTGAGCGTTCTGGCCGAGTACAGACCTCCTCGCCTCACGGCAGCTCGAGGTACTGGATGAACTCCGTGCCCAGGGTCGTGTGCAGCCTGACCTCCACTAGGTCTCGCGGCCCTACGCCGCTCAGGAGCACGGTGATGACCGCCCTGCTTCCCGGAGGCACTCTCAGCGGAAGCGGCTCAGCCAGCGGCAGACCGCCCACGGTGGACGTCATTCCGAGGAGGCGTACGCTTCGGCTGGCTCCCGCGGTCATGGTGACCTCATCTATGGTCAGCAAACGGTCCCCCTGGTTTGTCACGACGGCGGTTATCTTCGGGTGACCCGTGGCCGCGTCCGTCTCAGCGTACGTGGAGATGACGGGCTTCTGGACCCCCATGAGGCTGCTCAGGGCGCCGGTAACCCACAGCGAGGCTACCATCGCGAGAAGCAACGCGACCCCGACCGCCTCGATCTCGCTGATAAGCGCTGAGTCGGCCATCCCCGGCCCCTTCGGAGCCTTTAACTATCAACTGTTCAACTATTTAACACTTCAGGGGGGATTCGTCTACGCGAATCCCATCAATAGCTGGGCCGAGGAGTCACTGCTCCCCGTCGTCAGGCCTCAACCCCAGCCTAAGGAGTTCCACTAGCTCGATCCCCGTCTCCCGGCAGAAGGTGCGAATGACGTCGCTGATCCATTGCTTACGAAGGGCTTCCCCATCAAGTTTCACTGCCAGGGCCTCTTTCCCTTCGACGTGATGGATCGCTTGGTCCTCTATGAAGACGGCCAGGGCGTCCGCCGCCCTCAGTGATCTGTCCAAGAGGCTCTGGGGCGTGAACCCTGTTCTGTGATCTTGGGCCTTAATCGCATATAGCCCATCCTCGGGCATCCTTCCATCCAAGATCCTCGCGGCCATGACGCCGTGCCCACGCGCATCGCCCTTCACGAGGTCGTAGTCTAAGTCATGCAGCAGCCCCACGAGCTCCCATTTCCACACGTCTTCGCCCAGTCTAGCTGCAAGCGTTCTCATCAACCTAGATACCAAGATGGAGTGCTCGCGCCTGACTGAGTTCCAGATAAGCTCAAGCGCCTCTTCCCTTGAGATCAAGGGGCTTCACGTGAGAGAGACGATCAGGCCACTCCTTAAGGTTGACCCTCCTCAGGTTCCTACGTCGGGACTGAGGCCGCGTCCTTAAGCCACAGGTCTCGCCCCGCTCTCCTTCGTAGCACCAGATCCGCTCCACCAACGTTCTGAGACCGTCTTCCTCTGAGGGCCTTTCGCAAACTCGCTTCAGCCTGATCACACTGGCTTGGCTTGATAGCGCGGACCTCACGCGCCGTTCAGGATTCTCGCCAGAGATGGTTTGACCGCAAACACCTTAAGTTCCTTCGCCTCCACTCGGAGACGGTTCCCCAGACGGACATGTTCGCGTAGCTCATGTCTCAAGGAGGGCTTCGAGGACCTAGCGTTGGCAAGCGACGAGCGACCACGTGCAGCCTTCTCGGCTGACGAGTACCTAGGCCGACGGTACGAGGCGCTCAAGCCTTCCTTGGCCTTCAACGCGACGAGCGAGGAGCAGTGGCGAGCCTGGCGGTCCGCCCTTGAGGCGAAGCTCATAGAACTCATGGAGGAATGGCCGGAGCCCTGCAACCTAGAGCCCCAGCTCCTAGAACGCATTGAAGAGGACCACTATGTCCGAGAGAAGGTGGTCTTCCAAAGCGAGCCCGGCGTGGACGTGCCTGCCTATGTGCTCGTACCAAAGGCCCTCAAGCCGCCTGAGAGGCGTCCCGGCCTGCTCTGCGCCCACGGGCATGGGAACGGTAAGGACGACGTGATCGGGGCTAGCCACGGCGACGAGGCTAGGGCCCGATCGATTAAGGAGGCGAACTACGATTACGCGCGGCAATTGGCCTTGGAGGGCTACGTCACCCTGGCCCCTGACTGGCGAGGCTTCGGCGAGAGAAGCGAAGGCTACCGGTTCCCGGGCCGAGACGGCTGCAACGTCGTCCAGCTTAAGGCCTCGCTGCTCGGGCTTAACCCGCTGACCTTGAACGTCTGGGACGCTATCCGATGCCTCGACTACCTGGAGACGAGGCCCGAGGTGAAGCCTGACCGCATAGGCATGATGGGCCTCTCCTACGGGGGAACCCTCACGCTCTTCACGGCGGCGCTCGACCAGAGGGTGAAGGCCGCGGTGATAAGCGGCTACCTGAACTCCTTCAAGGCCTTCGCCCTAGGCCTCGGCAACTTCTGCGGCTCCCAGATCGTGCCCGGGCTGCTAAGGTACGCTGAGATGTGGGACGTAGCAGGCCTCATCGCTCCTAGGCCGATCCTCGTCGAGAGCGGAGCCCGAGACGAGGGCTTCCCGATCGAGGCCGCGCGCCTCGCCTACGCGAAGCTCAGGAGGGTCTACGAGGTGCTCGGCGTTCCTGAACGCTGCGAGATGGACGAGTTCGATGGAGGCCACAGGTTCCACGGCGCGAAAGCCCTAGACTGGCTTGCCCGATGGCTATAGCCAAGCAGACCCCCAGCCCATCCGCGCGTAGAGACGTGATCCTTGGCCAGCGTGGCTCTCAGCCTGTTACGGGCGGCTTTCTGGCTTGAGGATCCGGCGGGGCTGGAAGCTGTGCAGAGCGATGTCGGGCAGGAAACGCCCAATGTCGTGGATGATCCCTGGCGCGTCCGTTCCCAGCTTGCAGAGCACGGAGACCTCGAGCAGCCCGAGGCGATCAAGCCGGGCAGCGTCCATTAGGTGTCGGCTTGCCTTGAGCGCCGACCGTACCTTACGGAGCGTCGCGCCCACAGCGATCACGCGGTCTAAGCCCGTCTCAACCCACTCGGCGAAGACCTCCACCTGCCGTTCCGACAGCTCTGCCTCCGGCGGCCTATCAGGATTCCCACCCCTGATCAGGTGTAACTCCACGGGGATATGCTCCTGAAGGCACCAGAGCTGAGCCAGCTGCGAGGCGTTCACCCATCGGCCGTAGGGCATCTGGCTTCTTAGAATCGCGAGGGGCACGAGAAGCTCGACGGGCTCAGGCTGGCGGAGGCCCACGTCCACAAGGAGGCCCTGCTCGGGTCTATGGCCGCTGATCCTTCCCCGCAGGGCCTGTGTCCCCGCAAGCTCGTCCATCGACCGCGGCCTCAAGCCCAGCTCCCGCGCGATCAGGGCCTCCGCGGGCTCCGCGTCTTCGCCCGAGAGCTCTAGGTCCACCCAGCCGTCTGGAGGAACGGGACGCAGGGTAGCCTTGACTTGAAGGCCTTCGGTCAGGTCCTCGACGAGCGAGAGGAGGGCTTTCGCCCCATCCTCGCGGTGTGGCCCGTACAGTCGAACGGCTAAGGCTAGGGTGCTCAAGAAGCTGGACCGCCGGGCTTCCGCCTAGACGGGGTTGCTAAGCTCCGACTGGAGCTGTCCGATCTTCTTCTCCAAGGCCTGTATGATGGCTTGGTTGTTGACGTGTTCGAGGGGCTTGCGGCAGACGGGGCAGGAGAAGGTGGCTTCCATGGCGTCCTCGAAGGTCACCCTCGGGCAGCCCGCGGGGCAATGGTAGAACGAGTGGCTTCTCTCGTACTCCAGCCTGTTGCCCAGCTTCTGAAGCACGTCCTTCTTCTGGTTGAGCACGTAGCCCTCCAGCTGGTCAGGTTGAAGCCTCCACTTGAAGATGTACCAGCCCGTCTTCTCGTCCCTCAGCCGCTTGACGCTGACGAGGTTCGAGCCCGCGAACCTGTAGAGAATCTTCCTCACCTCGTTCGGTTTGACGCCCATCCTTAAGGCAACCTCGTCGTCGGTGAGCTCCTCGCTCGCCTTCAGGCATTCGACAACCTTAACGGCCCCATCGCCGCCCACCGCCCTCACAAGCCTGTACAATAACTCATCTGAGGTCATGGCGCCGAACCAGGCCTAGCTCTCTCTGCCACAGAATCGGTGGCTGTGAGACTTAAGGGTATCTCCAACGTTCGGCTTTCCGAACGTAGTTCCCTCCCTTCGGACGACCTTCTTGCCGGCCCTCCGCGGGACGACCCTCAGGCTTCCGCCTTGGAACTCCTTCGAGAGCTCCCTGCCGGCGAAGAGCCGGTCGAGGAAGACGGCGAGGCTCCCGCACTCCGAGTGGGGCTGAGAGCTGACGGCGACGTTCCAGTCGGCCAGCTTGAAGGCCTGTCCAGGCATCTTCTCCGAGCCTACGAGCACGAGCTTCGGATTCGCCGACCGCCTTATCTCCTCGATCACCTCGTCGATGGGCAGGCCGTACATCGTAAGATGCACGATCTCCCAGCCCTCCGTCTTCTTGCCTTCGGCGTATCGACGCCAGTTCTCGACGTACTCGAAGCTGAAGGGGCCGCCCCATCGCTCGACGACGCCCCGCCAGGTCTCAAGGACGCTCCGGTCAAGGTCGCCAGCTAGGACGATCCCATCTGCGCCGAGCGCCCGGGCGATGAGGCCTACGTGGGTCGTAAGCCGTACATCCCTGGGAACCCTGTGGCCGAGCCTTAGAACTATGACCGTCATGTCGCTCAGCTGACGCTAGGCCCGGAGCCGGTGAACGGCTCCTTAGGCCGTCTCCTTACCCTTTAGCTTGACTAGATCGCCGAGCGTAAGCGTGGTCGGCCGCGGGTCAGCCTTGATCGGCGGAGCCTCAGCCTGCAGGGCGGCCTCGGCGGGCTCTACGAGGAGCTTCACCCTCAAGGCGTGTTCCAGCTTCCTGGCAAGCACGTCGTCAGGAACGAGGCGTTCAGCCTCGATCTTCTGGATCACCGATGCCTTCTCGTTGATCTTCAGCCCTAGCTCCTGGTGGCTCCAGCCCATCGCCTCGCGCGCCGCCCTCACCACCTGACCGTAGCCCTTCACCAGCTCGTGCTTCTCCAGGGCTCCGCCCAGGTCTTCCGGCGGAGGGGCAGGCCTGACGCCGCGAAGCCTAGGCCTAAACCCGGGATGCATGTTCCGCCCTACGGGGACCGGCTCAACGACCGTCTTGCCGAGGCGGCGGCAGGAGTCGCAGACCGACATTACCGCGCCCTCGATCGTGACGCGTGTCAGCCTCGGTGCAGGTCGGCCGCACACCTCGCAGGTGTACAGCGTGGACTCCATTCAGAACGCCCATGTATATGCTCCGCGACCCCCTTGATTTGCCTTTCGCCACGCCGTGCAGCGGGGTTAGTCTAGACCTTGACATGCATGGCTGAACACGCGAAGAGACCGCGCCTAGGCTGGCGGGGCCGAGTGTGTATCCGGGCTACGGCCTAGCGGGAAGTAGAAGGCCAACAGCAGGAGGATGAAGAGCATGCCAGCTGTAGGGCTGACATGTTCCACGTGAGCACGCCCGTGTGGGTTCCCCGGAACCCCCTTGAAGAAGCCTAGCACGGCGCTGCAAGGTGTAGTTAAGGGCTTTCATGAAGCAACCCTATTATACGCTCCATGTTGAACGATAAGCACGATCAGCTTGGGGCCGTGACGGCGTGGAAACCCAGTCTGTTGAAGGCCGGAGGGTCGTCTTCCAAAGACCAGGTGTTGTTGCAGTCGAGGGCTTCCAGGTCGGGCCTCCTAAGCCTGGTCAGGTCCTTGTAAGGACGGTTAGAAGCCTCATCAGCCCAGGAACCGAGACCGCTTTTCTCACGGCTCTGCCTAACACTTCCACGAGTTTTCCCCAGTATCCTGGCTACTCGAACGCGGGCGTCGTCGAGGCCGTAGGCGAGGGCATCTCCAAGCTGAAGCCCGAGGATCGAGTTGCCTCCTCTAAGTCCCACGCCAGCCATGTTCTCGCCTATGAGGATGAGACCCTGCGAATCCCGGAGAACGTTTCCTTCGACCAGGCCGCGTTTGTGACGCTCATCTGCATAGCGCTCAACGGCGTGCGAAGGGCGCTGATAGAGCTCGGCGAGCCCGTGCTTGTGATCGGACAGGGGCTCGTGGGGCAACTGGCCCTTCAGCTGGCGAAGCTCCACGGCGGCCTGCCCGTGATGGCCGTGGACTACCTTGATGGGCGACTGGAGGCCTCGAGGAGGCTTGGCGCAGACCACGTCTTCAACCCAGGCCGAGACGATCTGGAGAAGGCCCTGAGGGAGGCCACGGACCGCGAGGGAGCGCCGGTCGTCATCGAGGCCACTGGGAACCCTGAGGCCATTTTGATGGCTTTGAGGCTTGCAGCCCGGGAGGCCAGGGTCGTGCTCTTGGGAAGCTCCAGGGGCGTAACGAGGGAGGTTAACTTCTACTCCGAGGTTCACAGGAAGGGTGTATCCGTGATCGGCGCCCATAACAGCGCTAGGCCTAGGGTGGACTCCCGCCGAGGCTCTTGGAGCTTCATGGACGACGCCCGAGTTGCCCTCAGGCTTCTGAGCAGGGGAGCCTTGAACGTTATGCCCCTCATCAGCCTCAAGGTGAGCTCTGAGGAAGCCCCCAGCGCCTACAGAGCCCTCCTAGAGGAGAAGGAGACTACTATCGCCGCGGTGCTAGACTGGGAAGCCCAAGGGACCTCTAGGGGCTGAGAGCCCTAAGCAGGCCTCGCATCTCTGGGCTTATGGCTTGGCGCGAATGCTCCCGGTCCTCGCCGTACGGGTGGGCGGAGAGAATCGCTGGGGCTGCAAGCGATAAATAGGCTCATGCCCGTGACTAGTTCCGCCCCATCCCCAGCCAAGACAGGTGCCTGCTATGAACCGAGCAAAGCTGAACGGTGCTCTTCGGCTTGTGCGGCCTCTGAACTGCGCCATGATGGGGTTCGCGGTCCTGATAGGCGCTCTCCTCGCGTCGCGAAGCACGCTTGAGGCAGGCTCGTGGCTCAGCCTCTCGCTTGGGTTCACGACGGGCTTCGCGTTAACCGCCGCCTCGATGATCTTCAACGACTACTTTGACCGCGCGATCGACGCCGTAAACCAGCCTGGAAGACCGATTCCCAGCGGGCTCATCGCGCCCCGCGAGGCGATCCTCTGGGCCACCTTATGGAGCCTCCTCGGCTTCGCCGCGGCGGCCGCCACGGGCACGGTGACGCTCCTCACCGCCGTGATAGCATGGCTGATGTTCACCTCTTACACCACCAGAGGGAAGCGGACGGGCTTCCCAGGCAACCTTCTCGTGAGCGGCTGCGTCGTAACCCCCTTCTTCTATGGGGCCCTGCTCTTGAACAGTGTCATGGCGCTTAACACGTGGCTCTTCGCCGCGATGGCGTTTCTCGCGAACACGGGCCGTGAGGTGACGAAGGGGATTCCTGACGCCTTAGGCGACACGGCCGGGGGCATAAGGACGATCGCTGCGGCCTACGGCGCGGCTCCGGCAGCCGCGGCGTCCTCAGGCTTCTACCTCACAGCGGTGCTCCTAAGCCCCTTGCCCTGGCTGCTGGGAAGCGTCTCGGCGCTCTACCTGCCCGTTGTGGCCGTCGCCGACATGGGTTTCATCCTATCCTCAGTCCTGCTACTCCGTAACCCAAGCCCAGGCAACTCCAACAGGGTCAAGTCACACGTCCTCCTGTGGATGCTCCTAGGCCTCGTAGCCTTCCTGCTAGGCGGGCTAGGCTAGGGCAAGGGGCGAGCGTCACTCGCCAGGCTTGCCCGTGGACGAGAAGTCCCGGCCTGGGACTGAGCATCATCAGGTGCGCCTGCCATGCTGGAAGCCTCAAGGCTGGAGTCCGCTGAGGGGCCTGAACAGAAGAATGACTCGGGCAGAAGCATTATTAGGCTTAGGGAACACGCAGCCCTCTGAGCGATGGTTTCTCATGGCGCCCCGTGCCGGTAGAAGGGAGGAGATCCCCCTCGTCTCCTGGACGAGGAGAGGCAAGGTCTGGATCTCGCCCGAGATGGAACTGAAGTATGCTATCGAGCAGGGCGCGGTCGCCGCGTCGAGATGCCCAGACTCATGCATTATCTGCTATCAAGGCGACTTGGAGAAGCTTGCCCGAGAGAAGCTTAGCGCAAGGAAGATCGAGACCCTGCTAGGCTTCGACCTCTACGCGTTTGAGCATAGGGGCAAGGAGGTCGGAGTCATCCGGTCCGGCATCGGCGCGCCGATGGCTGCCTTGATCCTTGAAAGGCTGATCGTCCGCGGTCTCAAGCGGGTGGTGAACGCTGGAATAGCGGGAGCCCTTCAACATGAAGGCTTCTCCCCCGGAGACCTGGTCTTATGCACTAAGGCTGTCAGAAACGAGGGTGTATCCTACCATTACCAGCAGCCCTCTAGATGCGTCTTCGCAGACGAGACGCTTGTAAGAGACCTTGAGCACGCCCTGGAAATGAGGAGGATAGCGTACCATAAAGGCCCGACGATAAGCATCGACGCACCTTACAGGTTCACGATCAAGGAGGCCCTCCGCCTCAGGAGGGAGGGAGTGTTGACATCTGATATGGAGGCCTCAGCCGTCTTCGCTGTCTCCCGGTTCCGAGGCGTCCAAGCCGCCGCCCTCTTCATCATCTCAGACCTGCTCACCGAGGAGCTTGAATGGAACCCCCAGTTCCATTCCAAGAGGATAACCGAAAGCTTCGAGGTGTTGCTCGAAGTCTGCGCGGAGGCGTTGGCTAAGTAGCCAAGACCCATACCATCGAATAAAGGATCTCTCAGGTCAACGCGCAGAAGGGCCCAAGGGATGACAACCTGCTCCGGTGCATGGCTCCCGATATTACCTGGGCGTGAGCTACTGGAGGGCTGTCGCCGTTCGGCCACATCGAGACTAGCTCAGGCGAGCGTGAAGTAGATGCGTCGGTTGTCCTTTCCCTTGTTCTCGGCCTTCAGCAGCCTGATCTCGCCTATCTCCCCGAGGCTTCGGACGTGGGTTCCACCGTCCGCCAGCCTGTCTAGGCCGACGATCTCCACGATGCGAAGCTCCGGCACATCGGGCGGGAAGGCCTCAGCCATCTTCACCAGCCCCGGGATCTTCAAGGCCTCGCCTCGCGGAAGCAGGTAGCTTCGCACGGGCAGGTCCTGCTTGATCACCTTGTTCGCCTCCTCAATGCAGGCGTTGAGGACCTCCCTGTCGAAGTCACGGAGGCTGAAGTCCACACGGGTCCGGTCTATGTCCAGCTGGTTGCCCGTGACGAGCGCTCCGGTTCGGCGGTTGAGGACGGTGATGAGCACGTGGGTCGCGGTATGGCTTCTCATCAACGCGTATCTCCGATCCCAGTCGAGGACGCAGTGAACCCTGTCGCCGGCCGCTAGCCCAGGCTGGGCTACTTCGTGGGAGACCTCTCCCTGGAACTCGCGTACGTAGACGATGTTGAAGGCCTCTGTGCCGCGGAGGATCTGCCCCGTGTCCCAGGGCTGGCCTCCGCCCACGGGGTGGAAGACCGTCTGGTCTAGGACGACGTACCTGCCCTCCTTGACGGAGGCAACGGTCGCGTCGCACTCCCGGAGGTAGCTGTCGCCCAGATAGAGCGCCTTAGCCACAGCCGCCACTCTTCTCTTGGTCTCTCCGGGAGCCCTCTATAAGGCCTGCGCGAAGAACCGCCACTTCCCAGATTCCTAACGCCGCTTTGCCTTGTCTTCCACTCACACGAGAAGCCGTGCGCGGCAACTCTCGAACATCCAGTTGCTGAGCCAGGGGCCGTATGCGCATAGCGAAAGACTGTGTTCGCGCGAAGTGCATTGGAACACCTTCTCTGGACTCTTGCGAGGCAAAGAAACATCGAGGCCAAAAAGCTTAAGTACCCAGCATCGCAAGGCCAGTACCCATGAGCGCGCCCCAGAAGATAAGTAGACGCAGATTTCTGAGGTATGCTGCAGTAGGAGCTGGCGCATTATTGGCTGTTGGCGCCGGGGTTACGTATTACCTGCAGTCGAGGCCACAAGAGGAGTTTCGGATCGAGGAAGGTGCCATCGTCGCGTGTTGTGGAGAGAACTGTGCTGCATGCCCGAACTACAAGCAAGAGACCTGCGATGGATGTCTCGCAACAGCGCCGGACGCAAAACTGAGCGACTACTGCGCGAACACATGCCAGGTCAGGCCATGTTGCCATCAGAAGAACATCGCGAACTGCGCGTACTGCGATGATTACGCCTGCGACAAGGTTCAAGGCATCTGGTCGGCGGTGCTGGACCCTCGGTATAAGAAGAGGCTTGACCAGATCAGGGGAAGCCTCTAGCCGCAGCGAGCAACGCGAAGAGGGGAACACGAGTCCCATTCGCTAACGCGTCAGTGATCGCGGCTTCCCTGTCGTTCTTCTTAGCGGTAAGGCCGGGGCACCTTGCACGCCAGGCCTCGCCTCCTTGACGGCATGGCATGGAGCAGAGGTCCTTAAGACGTAGGAGAAGCCCGTCTGCTCTTATGGCTGTTAGCGTGGTTGACGCCGGCGAGGAGTACTGGCGGTACGTTTCGCTTTGTACCCATGTGGATGAGAGGAGGCCGGACACTCTGCGCGCCGCGGAGATGCGACTAGAATGGCTGCGGCAGCAGGCCGTCCGGCATGGGATGAGAACAAAGGTTGCTCTCGGCCGAGATGGGAAGCCGCTGGGCTTCGTCCATATGCTGCCGGTGGAATCGCCGCTCTCGGGCATGATCGGAAGAGGCCTGACGGCTATCCCGTGCCTGACGATCGACTACCAGCTGGTCTACGCGCAGAGGCATGGGACGGGCGTGGGCCGAGCGTTAATGCAGGCCTGTGAGGCAGAGGCCAGGGCCAGCTCGAAGGGCCTTGCCGTCTACGCCTATGGCGGAGACTTCTGGTTCATGCCCTCCGCCTTCTTCCAGAAGATGGGCTTCGTTCAGGGCTCCAAGAGCCCCAACATCTGGGTCAAGAGGTGGGCCGATATCGAGGACCCCGTGGAGCCGGTTCAATGCTACGAGTACGCGGCCGTCCCTGGGAAAGTAGCGATCGACTACTTCTGGTCACCGTTCTGCTTCACGGTCTGCAAGGAGGCCCTCAACATCCGAGACGTAGCCCGGGAGTTCGGCGATGAAGTCGTCCTGAGAGAGCACCGGGCTGACGACCCTGAGTCCTTCGCCCGGTACGGGATGCTCAGGGCGTTGTTCATCAACGGCAAGAGCAGGTTCTGGGGCTACGAGGCGCCGAAAGAAGAGTTGAGGAAGGAGATCACGAAGGCCCTTCAAGACCTGAGCTAACTGGCCCCTAGACGCCATCCGCTATCCTAGAACCGCCTTGGCTGCCGGCATGCAGGCTCTGCAAGATCCAGGCCAGAAGCCATAAGCACTATATCCACGCAGCCGAGTCTCAGCTCGGTGCTCGGGGTTGAAGATCACGGATGTGAAGGCTACCATCGCGGCCATGGGCGGGTTCGAATGGGTCTTCGCCAGGGTCTACGCGAGTAATGGGCTCATGGGCACGGGTGAAGCCCGAGGCAAGGCCGGCTACTCCTCCAAGGCCGTAAAGGAGGCCGTCTTGGACATGAAGCCCCTCCTGCTCGGCGAGGACCCTACGCAGATCCGCAAGCTGGGCTTCAAGGTCGAGCGGGTCATGAGAACCTCCCTCGGTGGACTCGCGGCTCACGCCTGGGCCGCCCTGGACATAGCCCTATGGGACCTGGCTGGGAAGGCCGCGGTCTGGCCGGTCTGGCGGCTCCTCGGAGGCAAGCACCGCGAGAGCGTCAGGGTCTACTGCGACTGCGGCTACGGTGAAGGAGACGAGTACACGCCTGAGGCCTTCGCGGAGAAAGCCAGGAAGAGGCGGAGGCTCGGCTTCACGGCGTTGAAGTTCGACGTCCATCACCCCAGCCATGGGTTCGAAACCGGCCTGAGCGCGATCTCCAGCAGGGAGCTGCAGCTTATGCGAGGCTGCGTCTCCGCCATCAGGGACGCCTTGGGAAGCGACGTAGACCTGGCCTTGGACTGCCACTGGCGGTACAGCGTGATGGACGCCGTCAGGCTGGCTCAGGCACTCGAAGGCTTCGACCTGCTATGGCTGGAGGACCCCGTCTACGCCTTCGGCCAAGAGGGCGTCGAGGCCCTAGCTGCGGTCGCGGCGTCTACGCGGACGCCCCTATGCGCCGGAGAGAACATGTACGCCGCGCATGATTTCCTGGAGATGATGCAGAGACGCGCCGTGAAGGTCATCTCACCGGATGTGAGCAAGATAGGCGTGACGGAGGGCTTGAAGGTGGCGGAGCTGGCGGGCATATATGACATAACGGTGGCGCCGCATAACACTGGCAGTCCCCTCGCGACGATGGCCGCATGCCACCTCTGCGCCGCCGTACCCAACTTCCTAGCCCTGGAGTTCCACTACCAGGATTGGCCCGCTTGGAGCACCATCATAGGCGAGAGGCAACTCGTAAGAGACGGCAGGATAGGGCTTACAGACAGGCCTGGGCTAGGGGTCGAGCTAGACCCACAGGCTGTATCCGAGCATCTCCTGCCTAACGAGCAGCTCTTCGACTAGGCAAGGCGTAAGCTAAGGCTCCTGGGCCGGGCTTCAGCCTTGAAGAGACCGTGAAGAAGCCCTGGCAGCATCAAGCCAAGCGCTCTCCCACAGCCGAAGAAGATTCGCGATCAGAGCGCCTCCACGCTAGGCTTCGCTGGAATCGGGGCCCGCCGGGCGCTCGTTTGGTGGCATGAAAACCACCTTAAACCATGGTGAGAGAGACGATGAAAACCACCCTCGCTTGGGTTCTTCTCATGCGACGGCTTAAGTGCCCGGGCGTGCAAGCTCCCAGGCTCAGGTGGACGAGTTGAAGGTTACGGGCGTGGAGACGATCGTCTTCAAGTACCGCTCCCGCGTCGTGCATGACGTTGAGGGGCACGCTCACCCAGGGCCGGAGCATGACGCCCAGCAGACCTTGACGAGGCTCAGGACGGATGAGGACGTGGAGGGCTACTGCCTCGGCGGCGAGAAGGCGGCGTACCGCGTCGCGGTCGAGCCTCTACTCCTCGGCGAGAACCCCTGGGACCGCGAGAAGATATGGCAGAGGCTCTGGCGCGGACAGCGGATCTACCGGCGTCTGCTCTCGGATGGGCTGATCGCCACTGTTGACATGGCGCTCTGGGACCTCCAAGGACGGCACGTGGGGCTGCCGGTCTCGAAGCTTCTCGGCGGCTACCGGGAGAAGGTCAAGGCCTACGCGAGCACGATGTGCGGCGACGATATACCCGGCGGCTTGAACACGCCGGAGGCCTACGCGGACTTTGCCGAGGCCTGCAAGAAGAGGGGCTACAAGGCCTTCAAGCTTCACACGTGGATGTATCCCCTCGGCCCCAGCCCGGAGCGCGACGTGGCCGCCTGCCGCGCCGTCCGTGAGCGCGTAGGCCCCGACATGGCCTTGATGCTCGACTGCTCGCATGACTACACGCGGGAGGAAGCCCTCTACATAGGCCGCGAGCTGGAGAAGCTCGGCTTCCACTGGTTCGAGGAGCCCATGAACGAGTACAGCACCTCCTCCTACGCCTGGCTCGCGGACCAGCTTGACATACCAGTCGTAGGCCCAGAGGTAGCCGAGGGCCGCATGCAGACCCGGGCCGAATGGATCCTCCGCCGAGCCTCAGACATCAGCCGCTACGATGTGGGCCTGGCTGGCATAACGGCGGCCATAAAGGCCGTCCACCTCTGCGAGGCCTTTGGCGTAAGGCTGGAGATCCACGGTGGAGGCCCCGGCAACCTACAGGTGCTCGGGGCGATGGGCATCCCAGGGGAGTACTATGAACGCGGACTCCTGCATCCAATCCTGGACTACGAGCAGCAAACGCCTTGGCTGAGGACGATCATAGACCCCATGGACGAGCAGGGCTACGTCCACATACCCCAAAAGCCCGGGCTGGGAATGGAGATCAACTGGGACTACATCCAGGAAAACCTGATCGAGGGCAGACTGCCATGAGTGGCTACATTCCGCCCCTGCGCCTCATCTTCCGCTTCCTATCCCAATCCGCCCGGTAGAGGGCGCAGGACATCCTGATGTCACACCTCTTGCAGTCAGCCCGCACGGAGGTCCATTTCCGCGGACAGCCCTGAGCCTTAGCCTGCGACAAACGTGAATCCCGACTCGGTCGATCACCGCTTAGCCTGAAAAGGCTTTAGGTTAAGCCCTGAGGGCATTGAGTTCACGTCAACCTAAGCCTCGGCTGATCTGCTCTATCAGGGCGATGAGGCTGGGCTCCGCGATCCCGTAGAAGGTCCATTTGCCCTCCCGCCTAGCAGTCACCAGGCCCGCGTCCTCTAGGATGTTCAGGTGATGCGAAGCGGTGGGCTGAGTCATATCGAAAGCGGCCATGATCTCGCAGACACACAGGTCTCTCACCTTCAGCAGTCTAACGATCTTAAGCCTCGAGGGCTCAGAGAGGGCCCTGAAAACCTTGCTTCCCCGCCTAACCATCTCTTCGTCCACGGTCTTCTCAACCAGCTCCTTCAATTCCTCTATGTACTCGGTCGGGTCGCATACCGCACGTTTGCCCTCGGCGATCAACCGTGCCACGCGGTCGGCTAGGACGGTACTCTTCACGGCCATGTCAGCGCTCTCCCACGTCCTTAACACTCCCGTCCCACCGCTAATAACCTAACGTATTCAGCGTCACGGCCTCTGACCTTCGCGCCAGGATGGCACGCACTCCTCTGCCTGACTGAACGCCTTCGACGCATATCCGCATGATCAAGCCCGTTCCGGCGAGCTGGCGGAGCTGCTAAGCGGTGGCTTACTCGGCATCACCGCCTCAAGCTAGGCCGTCTCGCGATGCTCTATGCTAGGCTTCCTCCTGAGGGCTATCCAGACCAAGGTGAGCATGACGGGTATCTCGATCAGCGGGCCGACCACGGTGGATACGGCGACCATAGGCATGGACGCGAAGGCGGTCAGCGCGATCGCGATAGCCAGCTCGAAGTTTCTGCCCGTGCAGTGAAAGGCCATCGTTGACGAGTCCTCGTAGTTGTATCCCATGCGCCGCGTCACCACATAGACCAAGTTGAAGAGCAGGAAGAAGAAGAGGATGACGGGCGTCGCCATCTGCCATATCAGCTCCGGGTGATCGACGATGACGCCTCCTCTGAGCGCGAACATCACGACCATGGTGAAGAGCAGAGCCAGTAGCTGAACCGCATTGTAGTAGGGTATCAGCTTCTCGTTAAGCCACTGCTCCGACCTGCGCTTGAGCACCTCACGGCGCGTGATCACGCCCAGCAGCAGTGGAAGACCCAGGTAGAGCAGGACGCTTTCCCCGATGGAGACGATGTCGATCGCGATGTAGGTTCCCACGAGAAGCGCGATGTAGAGGGGCGTAGTCATCACCTGGATAACCGAGTTCCAGGCCATCAGTACGATCCCCATGGGACCGTTTCCCTTCGCCAGGTCTGTCCAGACGAGGACCATGGCTATGCACGGGGCCACGCCTAGCAGTATCAGCCCCGTCCAGAGGTACTTCGCCGATTCACCGTCCATGAGGCCGAGCGCCGGGAAGAGGTTTGCGAAGAAGACGTAGCCGAGAGACCAGATAAGGAAGGGATTGACCGCGTAGTTGAAGAAGGCGATGATGCCCACCTGTCTGCCGCTCCGTAACGCCTTCCGAAGCTCGCCGATCTCGATCTTAGTCATAGCCGGGTATATCATCAGGAAAAGGCCGACAGGTATGCCAGGCTCAAGCTTCGCGCTCAGCTCAGGGAGGTACTTGCCCAGAGACAAGCCTATGATGATGCAGAGGGCTATCCAGACGGCCAGAAGCCTCTCGATCCAGCCAAGCCTCTTGGGTTCAGCCGTCGTTTCAGACCGGCCTCCTGGAGGGCCGAGCACCACGGGGCCGCCACTCATAGATTTAAATATTTCGATATGTAAGCGGGGTGCCGCCTCTTGGCTGAGCGACGCGGTTGCACGCGACGAGAGGCTTCGCATCCTATGGCAGCTCCCCAGTACGAGGCGAGGAGAGGCGACCCAGGCATGAGAGTTATCCTGACAGAGCGGGCGAGACGCTACTTGACCCGCGAGACGGGAATCGACGACCCAGCGGTATTCATCCTCCAAGCCCAGTGTCTATGCCAAGGGCTGCGTCCAGAGGTGTCCCTTCGATCGAGGTCTGAGGTGAGCTCGCTCCTTCTGGGCATGTGTTCCGAGGAGACGACGGGCCTAGAGCGCATCCCTGTCTTCATCGACAAACGACTCAAAAAGCATCTCGGGCACTCCTTGACGATAGACGCGGATAACGCTCTCGGCACCTATCAGCTGAAGCTGGCCGCCTAGAAAAACGCAGCTCTTCGCCGGGATCCTTCGCATACCCGCTCTGATAGTGAACTCACGGCTCTGCTTTCCCGAGCTTAGACCAGTTACTATTCCGATAGCTAGCCGATCTGTTGTGGTTGCCCGGCGGGGATGCCGGGGGAACCACAACAGAGGTACCCGATGCTGATGCTTTGACCGGCGGAGAGGGTTAAGCCCTCGCCTGTAATGCGACAGTTGAGCGTATGAGGAGCCTCCGGGAACAAGGATGAGGCCGGGAGTCTTGAGGAGACGCCTAGCGAAACTCGGCGATGACCTCCTTGCTGAACAGTAGTGGGATGTCCTTGTTGGAGACGGGCAGAAAGACTAGGATGAAATACTCAACCCCGATATCAACGAACGCCTGAATCTGACGCATGACCGTCTCATGGGTGCCAATGAAACGCGCTAGAGACCTGAAGGTGTACCTGGATCCTTGGAAACGGCTCTCCTCTGCAATCTTCTGGGCCTCCTTATCTGTGTCTGCAATGACGACTGCACCGAGCAGTGTTTTCACTATGTCGTCGGGGTCTCTTCCAAGCCGTGAACAATGGTCCTTAAGAGCATCAAGCTTATGCTTGTACGTGGACAGGTCAGCCCAGTCGAGGTTCCACCAATCTGCATACCGTGCTACAACGCTGAGGGTTAGCCTCTCACCTCCGCCACCGATCATGATCGGCGGTGGTAAATCCGGCCTTGGACTACAGTGAGCGTTCTTGACATTGAAGTAATTCCCTTTGAAGGTTACGTTATCTCTGGACCACATGCTTCTGATGATCTGGACTGCCTCCTCGAGTTCGCTAATCCTGACAGCTGCAGGCGGGAAGCTGTAGCCGTATTGCGTGTATTCCCGCTCGTTCCAGCCTGCTCCGATGCCTAGGATGAACCTTCCTCCTGTCAGGGAATCTAATGTTGCCCCCATTTTAGCTACTAACGCTGGATTTCGAAACGAGTTGCTTAGAACAAGGCTTCCGAACTTGAATTTCCCAAATATGCCTGAGAGGTAACTGATGGTAGTCAAGCATTCGAAGACCCCTCCTAAGAAGGCTGGTGTAAATGGAACAAGGTGATCCGGAACCCACGCTGAATCGTAGTGATCCTCAAGGCTTTTGAGGTAAGCTACGGTCTGAGGCACGAGCTCAGATCCTCTACTCTTCGCTGGCGTTTCGAAAGGAACCACAATCCCGAAACTCACACCCATCTCCTTCACAACCGCAAACCTCCTTGGCAACGCTCATCAACGGGCTCGCAGGTGATAGCGAACCTCACGGACAAGACCCATAACGCTCTCAACAACCTGCAGGCGCTATATATGGTTGCACGGAATTCTCAAGCCTAGCGAGGCTACGTGAGGCTAGAGGCCTGATGGATCTAGGCATGGCGAAGCCCATCATGCTCTTATGGCTGATGGGCCAGCCTTACGATATACCGAACATGATCGCGACCTCGAAGATCGTCCACTGGAAGCCCGTCGTGACTTACGCCCTCATAGCCTGGACCTTCAGCGTCATCTTCGGCCTGACCTACGGCCTCACCACGAACTCCCTCTGACGGGATGTGGATCGGTTACGGGATGTGAGGATCTCGCCGAGCCTATTAGCGGAGGGTCGCTCAGGGGGTCTGTGCCTCTACCCTGATGGCACGTCTGGCGCAGGTGACGAACCTTGCTTCAGGGAGGTGTGCTTTCACCTGAAGGTAGGCTTACGGGGAGTTCCTGTCCCGGCGGGTTGGTCTTCGTCGTCTGCATGCTATACTCTCTTTCTTCCACCTAGCTTCAGGGCGGCTAGGACGATGGCTACTATCACGACAGCTGCCGCAACACAGGTCTAGGGAAGCTCGCCGCCGATGAGGGGCTTCAGCTTCACCTCCTCGTGGGAGATGCCCATCGACTCCACTGATGGGATGCAGGCAGCGAAGCCCGCAAGCCTGACGAAATCCGGGATCCTGCCCACGTACGAGTAATGCAGCTCCGAGGGAGCAGGACAGTTCACGACTTAATGATAACGTTCTCACTGGCCGAAACCTTGTAGAGGCCACCGTAGAGCCGCAATGGCTCATCGGCCTTCAGCCTGAACTTGCCTAGGCCTTCCGTCACCATTTCAGAACATCCTCGTTTGAAGGGCGTCTGGCACTTTCCCTCATAGCCTCCTGTGGAGTGCTCGCGGAAGATCCAGTTAGGTTCGGTTTGCACTCTTGCCTTTCTCCTTAAGACGCTTGATGTTCTCGTCGAAGATCCTGTGGGCAATCCAGCCGTTCTCTATGCGTTCAAGCCCGACCTCTTCGCTCAGTCGGCGGAACCTCCTCTGCATCTCCGCGAAGAACCCGTCGTCGTAAAGGACCTTCCCGTCAGCAACCGCGTAGAGCGCAGTCGCGTGCCTCCTCTCCAGCATCCATGCAAACTCCTCACGCGTATAGCATAAAGCCTCTATCGGCTCCCGGGACTTGTTCAGGCGTTGAAGAAGCTCTAGCCGCTTCAAGAAGCCCTTTGGGAGATCGTCTGCGATGACGACGATATCGATGTCGCTGGCCTCGTTGTAGTCACCCCTAGC
>Ga0315308_1000187_pt1 | contig 33560 bp, 27 predicted proteins | sample TDP3_MG_FD_203078 | JGI IMG/M metagenome (GOLD analysis project Ga0315308, IMG submission 203078) | Freshwater sediment microbial communities from Lake Towuti, South Sulawesi, Indonesia - TDP3 | ecosystem: Environmental > Aquatic > Freshwater > Lake > Sediment | place: Indonesia: South Sulawesi...
ACGCCTCCAATTCATTCTTAGCGATGAAGATTTCCTATATAAACGCTATTGCCAACATTTGCGAGAAGGCTGGTGCTGACATAAGGAAAGTTGCTGACGGGATGGGTTACGACGGAAGGATTGGACGCGACTTCCTCAACGCCGGGATTGGTTTTGGGGGAGCTTGTTTACCTAAAGATTTGCAGGCATTTGTGGGGATTACACAGAAGTTAGGCTACGACTTTGAACTGCTCAAGGTTGTGGAAAAGATAAATCACGAGCAGAGAGAGTTTCTGGTAAATAAAGTTAGGGACGCCATATGGAATATAAAAGGCAAAACAATCGGAATTTTGGGACTTGCATTCAAGGCCAATACCGATGACATGCGAAATGCCCCTTCAATTGAGATAATTCAAATGCTCCAGAGTGAAGAGGCAAGAATTAAGGTTTACGACCCGGTAGCGATTCCAGTTGCCAAAGGAATCCTGAAAGAAGTTACCTATTGTAAAGACCCGTACGAGACAGCAATTGGATGTGATGCCCTGGTAATTCTCACCGAATGGGAAGAATTTAAAAAAATCGACCTTAAGAAAATTAAAAGGTTGATGAAAGCTCCCATTATAATTGATGGAAGGAACATCTTTGAACCCGAAAAGATGAAACGTCTAGGCTTTATTTATAAAAGCATCGGTCGTTAACGCTGTAGTGTATGGCTTTATGCCCGTAATTTAGGATTGGTAATTTTTGGTTTTTGATTTATATTGTAGGGCTTTATGCCCGTAATTTGGAATTTGGGAAAAATGGTCGCTGTCCCTATTTATGTTCAACAAGGAGGGTAGATGAGAATCGTAGTGACAGGTGGCGCCGGATTTTTAGGATCGCACTTATGTGACTATTTAATAAACGAGGGCCATAGCGTAATCTGCATTGACGATTTGATAACCGGAAATACTGACAACATTGCCCATCTTATGGGAAATGATAAGTTCAAGTTTATCCACCATGACGTGACAAACTACATCTTCATTGAAAGCAAACTCGATGCAATACTACATTTTGCCTCTCCTTCCAGCCCCATAGACTATCAACAACTACCCATCCAGACCCTGAAGGTAGGCTCATTAGGGACACATAAAGCCCTTGGCCTGGCAAAAGAGAAGAAAGCTAAATTTTTATTAGCCTCTTCATCTGAAGTCTACGGAGACCCTCTGGTTCATCCTCAGAATGAAGATTACCGAGGTAATGTTAATTCCGTCGGGCCTCGAGGCGTTTACGACGAGGCAAAACGTTTTGCCGAAGCAATGACGATGGCTTATCACTACTACCATAAAATTGATACAAAGATTGTTAGAATCTTCAACACTTTTGGCCCGAGGATGAGAAAAGACGACGGTCGTGTTGTTCCCACATTTATCAGCCAGGCCTTGGAAGGAAAACCTCTTACCGTATTCGGTGACGGCACACAGACCAGGAGCTTCTGTTACGTTTCAGATATGGTTGAAGGCATCTACAAGCTTCTCCTTTCCAATATCAATGAGCCCATTAACTTAGGCAATCCTCAGGAAATGACCGTTAATGAATTTGCTAATCTTATCTTGAAGTTAACAAAGAGTAAGAGTAAAGTAATTTATAAACCCCTTCCTGTAGACGACCCCAAAATCAGACAACCAGATATAACCAGAGCGAAAGAGTTGTTGAACTGGTCTCCCAAAGTTTCCTTGGACCAAGGCCTCCAGAAAACAATAGACTATTTCCGTAGGGGTTCAATTTATTGAACCCGCTTATCGGGTCGGATAAATCCGACCCCTACGTTATTAATTGTAGGGGTTCAATTCATTGAACCCGTTAATTATATCTTAATGAAATCAATAATCATAATCGCCACATACAACGAGAAGGAAAATATCGAAAAACTAATAGGAGAAATACGGAAACTAAACAGAGACTTCCATGTCTTGATTATTGACGATAATTCCCCTGATGGCACGGGTACAATAGCTGACTGGTTAGCAAAGAAATATTCAGAGGTATTTGCAATCCATCGTCGAGCCAAACTTGGCCTGGGAACAGCTTATGTTACTGGATTCAAGTATGCCGTCGACAATAATTATGACTTGATATTTACGATGGATGCCGACTTCTCGCATCAGCCGAAATATCTAATTGACCTGCTGGAAAAAGCAAAAGAATATGACCTGGTAATTGGCTCGCGATATGTTAAGGATGGCGGCATTCAGAATTGGCCTCTTCATAGGCTCATCCTCAGTCGAGGAGCCAATATTTATGTAAGGATGGTAACCGGGCTTCCAATCTTCGATTCCACAGGTGGATTTAACTGTTATCGCAGGAAAGTTCTGGAAAAGATAGACCTTGACACAATTGTTTCCGACGGATACGCATTTCAAATAGAAATGAAGTACAGACTGTGGAAAAAGGAATTCTCCATCAAAGAAATTCCCATCACATTTATTGACCGCGCCCGCGGCAAATCAAAAATTTCAAAAAGAATAATGTTTCAAGCTTTGTTCTTAGTCTGGAAACTCCGAAAAAGGGGACAGAAAAAGGGGACAGGCTACTTTTTGATTTGAGTCGGACGGTTAGAGAAAAAGTAGCCTGTCCCCTTTTTCACTTGACAAAATGTCAGTAATCACATATAATGTTCAAAAAATGAACAATTTGCACGGGGTAACTGATATCGTCTTTTGTAAAAGGAGATATGATGTATTATGAAGACGTGTTTTCAGAACTGAACAAATCAAAAGTGAAATATTTAGTGACAGGAGGAGTAGCTTTAAATCTTCATGGAATTCCCAGGATGACTGCAGACTTGGATTTAATGGTAGACTTGAAAAAAGATAATTTGGTGAAATTGGTCAAAGCATTAGATAAATTAGGGTTTAAACCCAGGGCGCCAGTTAAGTTAACCGATTTCCTAAGTCAGGAAAAGCGAATGTTTTGGCTAAAAAATAAGCATATGGTTATGTTTTCACTTTATCGTCCTAAAGAACCTTATCAGGAAGTAGATATTTTTAGTATGAATCCTGTCATATTCGAGAAGGCCTATGAAGAGAGAAAGCTTGTATTGGCCGAGAATATCAAGATTCCACTTATTTCCATCAACCATCTTATCCAGTTAAAAAGGAAATCCAAAAGGAAACAGGATCTGGCTGATGTCGAATCTCTAAAGACATTAAAGAAGATAATAAGGAAAAGTAAATGAAAAGAAATTACGGTAAGAAAACAGGATTTTATTATTTCCTGAATGAGGAAACTATACGGAAATATATGTCCCTGCCAGCAGCTATGAAACTAAAATGGTTAGAGGAAGCCAACCGATTTACCCGTAAAATATTAACGTCTAAGACTCGCAGAATTTGGCAGCAATTTCGGCGAGGCGAGATATAAGGACAAAAAAGGGGACAGGCTACTTTTTGATGGAGAAAATTATCTGATACTAAATATGAGGTCATCAAGAAATGTACCTGTAAATATAGCAGAGGGAATTTCTTATAGGCACAGAATCAATTTGTGCTCAAGGAATTGTAGGCACAAATTCAATTTGTGCAATAGCAATAGTAGCTTATAGGAGGGCTCCAATGCCCGAAAGAATTGGAGATTACGAATTCAAAATCATCGATGAGATTGGGAAAAACCTGAATACCACTCAGAGAAAAATATCCCGTCAAATTGGACTATCTCTGGGAATGACCAACATCATTATGAAGAAGTTAATTGCAAAAGGCTATGTAAAGGTAAAAGGATTAAATCGAAGAAATGTCCAGTATATTCTCACACCCCGGGGATTTGCGGAGAAAGTGAGAAAGACCCACCACTACTTATTAAGAACTATTGAGACATTAGGAGAATTGAAAGAGAAAATTCAGGATACAATTTTGGAATACTACGAGAAAGGGGAGAGAAACTTTACCATTCTTGGCAAAGGGGAACTCGCCGACATAGTTGAGATATCCTTAAGGGATATGGGAAAATACGACCTCCAATATTCGAGAGCCAAAACACGAGAAGAAATCAACAGTAAAAATTCAATTATCCTATTAGTGGATAGAAATATCCAGAAGAGAAATAACCGCTATCTCAATGTTTTGTATGTTGCTTCGGGAAAATTTGGGCTCTAAAGTTAATTTTTATTTTACTTTGCGAGGTTTTCTGGAGGTGGAGCCTATCAAGCTAAGTAGTACCACAAGTAAAGATGAATAAAAAACTAATCGGTCATCAGCAAAGTGTTTCTTATCCAAGCAAAAAGGAGAAATAAGTTAGTGAGCGAAAAGCATATGGAAAAAAGGCAAAAGAATCTAGCATTGATAGGGTTCGGTTATTGGGGAAAAAACATTTTTCGTAACCTATACGAAATGGATGTGCTTCGTACCGCGTGTGACTCTAATTATGATGTCGTTAGTGAATTCAAAGAAAAATTCAGAGATGTTAATTATAGTAACTCGATAGAATCTGCCCTTGAAGACTCAGAAATTAAAGCAGTGCTAATTGCCACTCCGGCCTCTTCACATTTTAGATTAGTAAAGCAGTCGCTTACCGCAGGTAAGGACGTTTTTGTGGAAAAACCCCTTGCGCTAATAACTAAGGAGGGCGAAGAATTAGTCAGTTTAGCAAAGAAAACAGGCTGCATACTTATGGTAGGACATATCTTACAGTATCACCCTGCTGTAACAAAGTTGAAAGAAATGGTTGCATTGGGCCAGCTCGGGAAAATTTGTTATATATATTCCAACAGGCTTAATATTGGAAAACTTAGAACGGAAGAAAATATCCTATGGAGTTTTGCCCCTCACGATATATCCGTAATTCTTATGCTGTTAGAGGAGGAACCTGCAAGGGTTTCTGCTTTTGGCGGAGATTATCTCAATCCTGGGATACACGATGTTACTCTTACCCTATTAGAATTCAGAAATGGTATAAAGGCCCACGTCTATGTTAGCTGGTTACATCCTTATAAGGAGCAAAAACTGATTATAGTTGGCTCAAAGGCAATGGCGGTTTTTGACGATGTGAGCAAGGAGAAATTGTTCCTCTACCCTCATTCAGTAGAATGGAAAAATGGCAAAATCCCGATAGCTCAAAAGGCAGACTTCAAAGTAATTCCCGTCAGAGACGCCGAACCGCTCCGGTTGGAACTGGAGCATTTCATCCACTGTATGGTCACCAGAGAAACTCCGAAGACAGATGGTATTGAAGGGCTCAGAGTATTAAGGGTTTTAGAAAAAGCGGAAAACTCACTGGTAACAACTGAAAAACTATTTCTCTCAAAAGAAACCAGTGATGAGAAATTTTTCGTACATGCGACAGCCTATGTAGACGAAAGTGTGGAAATTGGGGAAGGTGCTCAAATTTGGCATTTCTCCCATATTTTGAAGGGTTCTCGAATTGGCAAAAATTGCAAGATAGGACAAAATGTGGTGATCGGTCCTAATGTCACCATTGGTGATGGTTGCAAAATCCAGAATAACGTTTCGATATACGAAGGGATTACCTTAGAAGAATGGGTGTTTTGTGGTCCTTCTTGCGTCTTTACTAATGTGGTCAATCCTCGGAGCGAAATCCCCAGAATGAATGAGATAAAACATACTCTGGTTAAGAAGGGAGCAACTATTGGCGCAAACGCAACCATTGTATGCGGAAATACGCTGGGAAAATACTGTTTTGTAGGAGCAGCCGCAGCAGTTACGAAGGAGATTCCTGATTACGCTTTGGTGTATGGAAATCCTGCCAGAATAAGAGGCTGGATGTGTGAATGTGGGACAAAACTACAGTTTACAAAGACAAGAGCAGTTTGTAGTGTTTGTAAGAAGAAATATCGCAAAAAGAAAAAGTTTGTAGAAAGGTTAGAATGAAATTGGTAATCCCGTTGACCGATTTAAGGACTCAATATGAGAGCATGAAGAATGAAATAGATTTAGCCATAAAGGAAGTCATTGCTGAGTCTGATTTTATATTAGGAAAAGAAGTCCGTCTTCTTGAGGAAGAGATTTGCGGTTATTTAGGTGTAAAATATGCTGTTGGCGTTGCCTCAGGGACAGATGCATTGGCATTAGCACTGATTGCCCTAGGTGTGGAGAAAAACGATGAAGTAGTTACTACTCCCTTTACTTTTATTGCAACTTCTGAGGCAATCTGTCGGGTAGGTGCAAGGCCAGTTTTCTGTGATATAGACTATCATACATATAATATTAACCCTGAAAAAATAGAGGAGAGAATTACCAGCGATACCAAAGCAATTTTGCCAGTTCACCTTTATGGTATGCCCTGCGAAATGGATAGGGTAATGTCTATTGCTGAAGAATATAATTTGAAAGTTATCGAAGATTGTGCCCAGGCCTTTGGCTCAGAATATAGGGGCAAAAAAGTTGCGTCTTTTGGTGATTGCGGATGCCTCAGTTTTTTCCCTGCAAAAGCACTAGGTTCCTACGGTGATGGGGGCATGATAATTACTAATGACGAAAAAATTGCCTCGATGATAAAGATGTTGCGTAATCACGGCTCAACTACTAAATACTATTATGGGCTACACGGCTTTAACAGCCGGTTAGACACCATTCAAGCTGCAATCCTTCGAGTTAAGTTGAAATATATTGACCAATGGATTAGTTCAAGGATACGAAATGCAAATTTGTATGCCGAATTGCTAAAGGATGCAGATGTTATTTGCCCGGGTAATAATTCAGACAGTATAAAACACAGTTTCAATTATTACACAATTCGTATTAGTAAAAACCGCGACTTGGTACAAAAGCGTCTTAGAGAAAATGGTATTGCGGCTGCTATTTATTATCCGCTTTCACTTCATGTCCAGGAAGTCTGCAAAGACTTGGGTTACAAAAAAGGCAACTTTCCCGTTGCGGAGCAAGCAGAAGAGGAAGTATTGTCTTTACCAATGTATCCGGAATTAACCGAGGAACAGATTAAAAAAATAGTGAAAGTAATCAAAGAAATTGTGTGAATTTATTTTTGCTAATTGAATGAATATAAGAAGATGTGGCAAATCTCATTCTATGCAATAATCGGGATAATTTTGATGGGGGTTGTGGCTCTAAAACCCAGGCTGTTTTGGCCAATATTGATTTTTGTTGCCGTTGGAACAGCAGGGTTAATGGTACAGGGATACTGTCTTATAGATGAATATTTTTCTGGATGCATACTGCTCGGTGGTATGTTGGCAATATTAGTAAGAGCCGTTTCTCTCCGGAAAGACCAAGGGGATGGTTTAGATTATCTGCATAGATGGGTATTTCTTTTAATGGTCATATACATGCTCATTGAAAGTTTGCGGGGTGTATTATTATGGGGGGATTGGAGGATAATTAGGTGGATTATCTATTATACGATGTTGGGTATCGTTGTATTTATTGCATCCAAAAGGGCTTTTCCTTTCCCAGATGTCAAGAAATTATCATTGATAGTCTCGAAGAGCGCGTTCTTATTCTTTGGTCTATATTTGGCTTATGGGCTCTTTTCGGAAAAGTTCAGAGGGGTTAGCCGGTTTAGCATGCAAGGTATCGAATGGTCGGGTTCTGCCTATGCTATGTTTCCATTAGTTGTAGCAATGCCCGCATCTATCATGCTTCTCAAAGATAATGTTCGGATTCATCGATGGGTTGGATGGGCTAGTTTAGGGATAGCAATAATATCCGCGCTTTTTTACGACTCACGCGTCTCATTGCTGGTTATTCTGTCTTATTTTGTCATTTCGCTACCTAAGTTAAGGCTTCATAGAGTTGTTCTCTTTCTGCTTTTGTTTTTGGTTGTTCTCGGGCTATTTTCTGGTGGTGGAGGTAGAGAACTTAATAAGAAAATACATAGCATTTCTACTCAAGTATTTGAAAGTGCAAAAGACCTTTGGTCACCGCGAAAATCTGATTTAGACCGCTATCTACATATGCGAGCTTCTTTTATTACTGTGAGCGAGGATTGGACAAGTTTGCTCTTCGGTTACGGCGTTCATTCCCACCGTTTTGCAATAGCTCCACATCTAAAAATACTATATGCTCAGTATCTTCCTCATAGCGTCTTAAGAGATATTATGCGAACAACGGGGTTTACTGCTTTGCTTGTTGATACCGGACTGGTCGGTATGTTACTTTTGGGCTTGAATTTTTTGTTTGTCGGTCGTAAGATTCTTTTTCAGAAAAATAGTCCTGCTCGAGGCGTTCTTCTATTGGCTACTCTTTTTACATTCTTATGGTTACTTGTTAGTAACATCCAGGACATTATGCTTTTTTATCTAATGATTATGCCATCTGGGCTACTTGTACAGTTGAATCGATATAGAGTATCGGAATAGCTTCTTGGGAGAGTAAATAAACAAAATGTTTCGCAAGAATGGTTTAAGAAATGATACTCTTTTTTATGGTGCTGCAACTTTAGCGGAAAGGTTAATTAGCTTTCTTATCCTTCCCATTCTTACAAAAACTTTGCCACAAGAACTCTATGGCGTCTGGACTCAAATAATCGTTACTACCGCATTGTTGTCAACGGTTGTATTGATGGGATTTCAAACAGCAGCAGTAAGATTTTTAGCCGGGGAGAAAGATGACCAAGGAATAAGTAACATATTTCATGGAATGCTCGGTACAATACTTCTAAATTCCTCTATCGTTATCGCGCTCACCTTTCTTTTTGCTCCATCAATAAGTAATATATTGTTTGGAAATGTACGGTTTTCGCCTTTTGTCAATTTAGTTGGATTTTTTTTGGTGGGGGAAGCTTTATTTGAATTGACAACTGCTTTCCTGCGTGCTCGCAAAGAAATCCAGCTGCTTTCGGTCTATTATTTTCTTAAAAACGGACTTCGTATTGCAATATTGGGGATAGGGCTTTTATTACTTCATATCGACTTGCTCCAGACAATTATATTTGTGATTTTGTTGCAATTTATTTTAATTACACTCATATATGTAAAAGATATTCGTAAGAAAATTGGCTTCAGTTTTTCTTTTACAGAGGTCCATTGGAAGGAAATATGCTCATTCTCTTTCCCTCTTATACCATATGCCATTTTAATCTGGGGGAATAATTTCATAGATCGATATCTTATTTTACATACTCTTAATATTAACCAAATGAGTATTTATGCTGTCGCCTATTCTCTGGCAGCAATTGTGGGGCTTTTTTACAGTATCTTAGGATACACGCTCTATCCCTATATGGCTAACCTGTGGAATAATGGAGATAAGAACGGGGCGGCCGAGATGCTTCGCAAGGCAACCGAATATTATTTGTTTTTCGCTGTTCCCTTGATTGCTATTCTTACTATTCTTAGTACACCTCTCATTAAACTACTTTCAACCGCTGAATATCTTTCAAATTGGCAAGTTGTTTTTTGGCTTGGTACTGGTATCGGAGTTTTTGGGCTATATCAACTGAATATTTATAGCTTGCTCCTACTAAATAGGACGCTTTTAAATCTCAAAATTGCAGTTATAGCGGTAGTGGGCAATTTGACCTTTAATATTTTATTAATTCCTGTAATTGGAATTTTAGGAGCCGCTATTGCAACGTTTTTGTCGAATAGTATTTTAGCGTTCTGGACGACCGCTATTGGCAAAAAATATGTTCCCTATGTATTCCCATGGCGCTTGGCTGTTAGAATAGTCCTTGCTACTCTCGTGGTGTCAATTTTTTTATTAAGCATTATGCACTATCTTGATATGAATAACTTCTTTATGCTAATTCTTGTTATTACTCTGGCAGTGGCAATATATGGGTCAATAGATTTATTAAACAAAAATTCAGCCTTGCTTCAATTAAGAAGAGGTCTATGAAGATTTGCTTTTTAGCTGGTGCTAATTCTGTCCATAGTTATCGCTGGGTCAGGTACTTTGCTGAAGAAGGGCATGAAATTTATTGGCTTTCTCTTACCCCGTTGACCGTAGGAAGTAGCATTAGAAATGTAAATTTTTATGAGATAGAACAATCTCGAATAAAGATATTTTCTATACTAAGAGCAATTTTCCCGGTTAAGAAGTTTATAAAGGAAATCGAGCCGGAAATTTTGCATGCGCATTATGCTGGAACTTACGGGCTATTAGGTGCATTGAGCGGCTTTCACCCATTTGTTGTAACAACCTGGGGTTCCGATGTATTATTTGCAGGGAAATCTAAGATAAAGGGATTTCTGGTGAAATTTATTTTAAATAAAGCTGATTTGATAACCTGCGACGCAAACCATATGATAGACGCAATGGTTAAATTAGGTACAAATAACGAAAAAATTAGACTCGTTAACTTTGGAGTTGAAATAGATAAATTCCAACCTGGAGAAGAAGATGAAAATCTAAGAGCTAAATTAGGTCTATCTAATTCTCCTACGATAATAAGTTTGAGAAATCTTGAGCCAATATTTGATATTGTGACATTAATTAATAGCATACCTTATGTTTTAAGAGATATTCCGGAAGTAAAATTTGTGATTGCTGGAACAGGCTCCCAGGAAAGGTATTTAAAAGAATTGGCGAGGTCTTTGAGGGTTATGGATAGCATTAGATTTATGGGCAGGTATTCAAATGATGAACTTCCCAAATATCTTGTATCAGCAGATATTTATGTTTCCACTTCATTATCAGATGCTGGAATCTCCGCAAGCACTGCAGAAGCAATGGCTTGCGGGTTACCGGTGATAATCACTGATTCCGGAGAAAATAGAATGTGGGTTAAAGATGGAGAAAATGGATTTGTAGTTCCTGTAAGAAAGCCAGAAATATTGGCAGAGAAAATTATTTGTTTAGCTAAAAATGATGATATGAGAACACGATTTGGAAGAATTAATAGAAAAATAATCGAAGAAAGAAATAATCATTATGTAGAAATGGGAAAGATGGAAAGCATTTACGAGGAATTAATAGGAAAATCATGAATTACTTCAAATCATTCTTGAAACGGAGTCAGTTATTTTATCATGTATTACAAAGAATCTATTATATTTTTCGCGGGGTAATAGAGACACACATATGCGGCACGAAAACACAAGAATGGATTTGGAAAATTCGTAGCCGAGGATAAAATCAAAATTTCAAAGATTCCTCAGGAATTATGGCCCGAAGGAGGTTGGAAAGAATTAGGAGCAATTATTGAAGTAAAATTATGAAAAAAAGTTCTGATTATTGCAAATTTATATTCCGCTTCTTCACGGGTACCCGGAATATCAAGATATTTTGCCAGAATTTGGTCAACACTCAACTATAATGACTGTGCCCACTGGTAATGATGTGGAAAGATACCTTAGATTTCCAAAGCAATTTTTGGGAAGGAGTATTTAAATGGCAAATGGGATTGCATATTCTGTAGTTATCCCTGTTTTTAATGAGGAAGATATTATAAATGAACTGTATAGGCGGTTAACTACAGTTATGGATAAGTTAAATGAAAAATATGAGATAATTTTTGTTGATGATGGCAGTAAAGATGGATCATTCGAAATTTTGAGAGAATTACATCGAAGAGATGAAACAATTAAAATCATAAGGTTTAGTAGAAACTTTGGGCATCACATTGCGATCACCGCGGGTCTTGACTATGCACAAGGAGATGCCATAATCTTGATGGACAGTGATTTGCAGGACCCTCCTGAGGAAATTCCAAAATTGTATGAAAAGTTTAAGGAAGGATATGATGTTGTATATGCAATTCGAAAAGTAAGGATAGACCCTTTTTTAAAGAAACTTATCTCTAAGCTTTTTTATAGAATTTTTAAAATTATGAGCAAGACAGAAATACCTCCCAAATCTGGTGTTTTTAGAATTATGAGTCGAAGGGTAGCAGATAGTATTAAGATCTGTCGAGAAAAATCAAGGTTTATTATAGGTTTGATAAGTTGGTCAGGATTCTCGCATGTAGGAGTAGAAACCGAACGAGATGCAAGATATGGAGGAGATAGAAAATACAATTTATTGAAATCAGCGAAATTAGGTACAGAGGCCATTACTTCTTTTTCATCCTTCCCATTAAGGATAGCGACATATATTGGTTTTTTTACAGCATTGTGTAGTTTTATGGTAGGAATTTATATGCTGATTAAGAAATTATTCCTTGGAATGCCGGTTTCAGGGTATGCTTCTATTATTGTATCCGTGTTTTTTTTGGGAGGAGTACAATTAATTATAATGGGTTTTATGGGGGAGTATATTAGCAGGACTTATACGGAAGTTCAAGATAGACCGCTATATATAATAAAAGATAGGTTAGGATTTAGCAAAATAGGTGTGGAAAATGAATAAGATACAGGTACTAGATTTTGATACTCAGCTATTTGGTTTTAAGGTTGGCAAGTTTATGGATAGCAGAATTTCTTCTGAAAAGGCAGCAGAGATAATAAGAGAATGCAAAAGTAATAATATCAAATGCATTTACGCAGATTTAGACATTAATGATTTTGTAAGTCTCGGTACCGCAGTTAAATATGGTTTTGTCATTTCAGATATAAGGGTGATTTTTGAAAAAGATTTAACCAACTTTGAAAATAACTATGAAAGAAAATTACGAGATTATGGAATTGATGATATTGTTAAAGATGAGGATTTGCCATATTTAGAGATATTGAGTAAAGAACTGTCCCTTACCTCTAGGTTCGAATTTGATAATAATTTTCCAAAAGGGAGTGCTGAGCGACTTTATAAATTATGGATGGTGAATTCAATAAATAAAAGGGTTGCTGATAAAACATTTATTGCAAGAGAAATCAAATCTCAGAACGCCGTTGGTGTTATAACTTGCAAGAAAAACTCTGATTACGGTGAGATAATTCTTTTCGTGGTGAGTAAAGAACACAAGGGCAAGGGGTTAGGGTCGTTTATATTAAATCGTACCTTCCACTTTTTTAAAGAAAACAGTATTAAAAAAGTGAGAGTGGTAACTCAAGCCAGGAATATTCCTGCTCAAAGATTGTATCAGAAGAATGGCTTCTTGACCTGCGCAACTTCAGTATTATTTCACTTGTGGATAAAATGAGGAGGAAGATATGTCCAAAACAATTCTTGTTGCTGGTGGTGCAGGCTATGTTGGCTCTATTTTGACTTCGAATCTTTTGAAGGATGGATATTTAGTGAAAGTGTTAGATAGATTATTTTTTGGAGTAGAATCTATAAAAGAAAATTTAAACAACCCAAATTATGAGTTAATTAAACATGATGTTAGATATGTAGATAAGAAAATTTTTAAAGATGTTGATGTAGTTATAGATCTCGCTGGAATTTCGAATGACCCTTCTTGTGAAATCGATACCCGCGCAACGGAATCTATAAATTATCATGGAGCTGTTAGAATTGCTAAAATATCGAAAGAGATGCGAGTGAGTAGATTCTTTTTTTCTTCATCCTGTAGCGTTTATGGACATAGTAATAGTATCAATCTAACAGAGGAAGCTCCCTTACATCCGGTTTCGCTGTATGCTAAAACAAAAATAATGGCTGAAACAGAAATATTAAAATTAGCGGATGATAATTTTGTAGTTACGGTTTTAAGGAATCCAACGATATATGGTGTTTCAAAAAGAATGCGATTTGATCTAGTGGTTAATTTAATGACACTTACTGCTTTTAGAGACGGGAAAATTTATATACTCGGTGGTGGTCTCCAATGGCGCCCAAATGTTCATATTCAAGATGTGTCAAAGGCTTTTTTGACCCTAGTAAAAGCACCTGTTCAGAAAATTCAGAAACAAATTTTTAATGTCGGTTCTAATGAACAAAATTATCAAATTTTCCAGATAGCTAAAATGGTGAAAGAAGTTATGGCGGAAACAAAGTTAGAATATATTCCTTCTGATCCTGACCAGAGAGATTACAATGTTAATTTTGATAAAATTAAAAATGTTCTTGGTTATTCAACAGAGAAGAATGTTATGGATGGAATAAGAGAAATAAGAGATGGTCTTGAAAAAGGAATTATTACTGACAATATTAAGACGAGAACTTTGGATTATTATGAGTATCTTTTGGAGGCAAATAAAATTATAAAGGAAGTGGTTTTGCGAGGTAAAATACTTTAGGAGATAAGAATGAAGATAGAATTTTTTAAGCATAATATTGGAGACGATGAAATTGCGGAGGTTAATAAGGTTTTGAAGTCCATTTTTTTAACAACGGGGCCTGCTACTAAAGAATTTGAGGATAATTTTTCTAATTATTTAGGTTGTAAATATGTAATTGCTGTTACAAGTTGTACAGGAGCATTATTTCTTTCTCTAAAGGCGTACGGAATTGGTTCTGGAGACGAGGTAATTACTACCCCCATGACTTTTATTGCCACACCAAATTCAATAGTCCATTCCGGTGCTACACCAGTTTTTGTAGATGTAGAAGAAAGGGCAGGGAATATTAATGCGGGTTTAATAGAAAAAGCTATTACAGCAAAGACAAAGGCAGTCATGCCTGTCCATTTATATGGACAAATGTGTGATATGAAAGAGATAAAAGAAATTGCTGATAAATATAATTTAATTATCATTGAAGATGCTGCTCATGCTATTGAGTCAGAAAGAGAAGGTATAAGAGTCGGGCAGTTAGGAAATGTTGCTTGTTTTAGTTTTTATGCTACGAAGAATATAACTTGTGGAGAGGGTGGTGCAATTAGTACAAATGATAGGGGAATTGGGGAAAAATTGAGAAAAATGAGACTTCATGGTATGAGTAAGGGTGCTTCTGAGCGATATTCTGGCAAATATACACATTGGGATATGGAAATGCTTGGTTGGAAATATAATATGGACGATATTCGCGCCGCGCTATTACTAAATCAATTGAAGAATATAGAGAGATATTGGCAAAGAAGAGAAGAAATTTGCAAAGTGTATGAAGATGCTTTTAAGAAAGTCAAACGAATCAGATTGTTAAAAATAATTCCTAATTCAAGAAGTGCAAGGCATTTATTTACGATTTTGGTTCCTCCGGAAAGAAGGGATGAGATTCTGTGGAAACTTCAAGAGAAAGGTGTAGGAGTAGCAGTTAATTATAGAGCAGTTCATCTCCTAAAATATTATGGTGAAACTTTTGGATATAAAAGAGGAGATTTTCCAATAGCAGAAAGAATCGGGGATCAAACAATTTCACTTCCTATGTACCCCAAAATGACGGATGATGAAGTGGATTATGTGATTGGACAGGTACTAAGGATAATGAAATACACGAAATAATACGATATCAGAATCGTCCTTCCATGCAATGGAATTTAATTCTTTACAGAAGAAGATGCCACAATTTTATTGCCCTAAATGTAAAAATGAATTAATTAGAGAAAAAGAGAGCTACACTTGCACTAACTGCTCTGGTCATTATTTCATTTTGGAAGGTATCCCTTCCTTTGTTGATAATGTTGATAACCCAAACCTGGAATATGGATATAAAGGAGAATATTTTAAGGAGTTGTACGAAATTGAAAAAGTGCACTTCTGGCAAATTGGGAGGAGAGAATTAATCTATGATGTACTAAAGAAAAGTTGTACCAGAAATGGCCAAAATATTTTTCAAGCAAAAATGCTGGAAATAGGATGTGGCAATGGTTCTGTCCTTCACTATCTTGAAGAAAAAGGCGTTGCTATTGAGGGCGGGGATATCTTTTTTGAGGGACTGAAGTTCTGTCGCAGAAGGTCCAAAGCGTCTTTATATCACATTGATGCTTTGAATATGCCGTTTAAAGAAGAATATGACATTGTAGGTGCATTTGATTTGATTGAACATATTGAAGATGACCTTTTACTTTTGCAGGAGATAAGAAGGGTTTTAAAGCCGGATGGAAAGCTAATTATCACTGTTCCTGCAAACAAATTACTCTGGGGACAATTTGATATTATGTCTTTACACAAGAGGAGATATAGGAGGATTGAACTTATTGAAAAATTGGAAAAATCAGGATTTGTAGTGGAAAAGATATCTTTCTTTCTTTTTTTTGTTTTTCCCACAGTTTTTTTGTTTCGTTTAGTGAGGTCTATTCTAAAAGGCAACAATAGTCATATTTCTAAATTTATGGAATTGAAGATTATCCCATTTTTGAACAGTTTATTCCTTGGCCTTTTAAAGTTGGAGAGGGTATTAATTAGATACATAAACCTCCCCTATGGGTGTTCTTTGATAGTCCTAGCAAGAAAAGCTTAAGTGAAAATTTTAACAAGAAGATGTAGGGAATGCTATTGTGGGAGAACTAAAAAGGTAATTAATGATGGACCTTTATATAAAGAATAAACCACTTAACATTTTTTTAACACTATGAATATCGTATTAGTTTTGCCTCCAGCTGAAAGAATATCAGAAAAAAAAGATATGCCCAAATATCAACATGTTGGGTTAGGATATCTTGCATCAGTGCTTGAGAAAAACGACCTGAATGTAAAGGTTATTGATGCCAAGTTAGATTGCATTGGTTTTGACCAAACACTGAGAGCAATTAGTCGCTTTAGCCCAGACGTCTTGGGAATCACTGCAATGACCCATGAGATTGACATGGCTGCCAGATTAGCAAAAAAAGCAAAAGATTTACTGCCACATGTTTTTACTGTGATAGGGGGGGTGCATGTTACTGCCTTGCCAGTTGAGACGCTTAAAACATACCACTCCTTCGATCTAGGTGTATTGGGAGAGGGCGAATATCTTTTTTTGGATGTTGTAAAATTGATAGAGAAAAAAGAACTAGATTTTTCACGTTTAAAAGGCTTAGTTTATAGAAAAGGTTCAGAGATCTTGGTGTCACATCCACTGGAAAGGATTATGGATCTTGATGGGTTACCATTTCCTGCATGGCATCAATTCCCAAACGCCACTGAGTATATCATTATAACCTCAAGAGGATGTCCTTTTTCTTGTATATTCTGCATGCAGGCCATGGGCCAGAAACTACGCAGGAGATCTCCTGATAATGTAGCACAAGAGATAGAGAAGGTATTAGTCGAGAGGCAACCTGAGCGTTTTCTTTTTTATGATGAAACATTCACTTTAGACAAAAAACATGTTTATGAAATCTGTAACCTAATTATAAGAAGAGGACTTAACAGACATATTAGTTGGTCTGCTACTACTCGTGTTGATTGTGTTGACAAAGACATTCTTTCAAAGATGAAAGAAGCAGGCTGTAATCATATAGAGTTTGGTGTCGAATCAGGAGATCAAGTAGTTCTAGACCGTATACAAAAAAAGATTAACCTAAAACAAGCAGAACAAGCTGTGGAACTTGCCAAAAAGCTGGGTTTTCATACTGAAGGGGCATTTATTTTAGGCCATCCAAATGAAACCCTTAGGACTGCTTACAAGACCATATATTTTGCTGCCAAATTAAACCCAGATATTGCCCAATTAGGTATTATGGTTCCCTACCCTGGAACAGAGGTAGCTCGGCTGGCACGCGAAGGCAAAGAAGGCTACAAGATAATTTCCAATGATTGGTCAGACTATAATAAACAATTGGGCAATGCGCTGGAATTAGAGGAATTGAGCCGCTTAGACCTCGAACGGCTTCAGTTAATTGGCTATGTAAAGTTATTTATTTCTAATAGCCGCTTTAGGGATTTTCTGAAGTTCGTATGGAACTACAGAAGAGAGGCTATTTCTTTTTTAAGATACCATTTCAGAAAGAATAAGACACACTATACATCAAGATTGAACATTTTTTCTATGGTGAAAATGATTTTTAATAGATCATCTGAACTTTAGTTAATAGCATTTTTTAGCAATTTTAAGATTAGAAAAGGAATTGCTATCAAATTTCAATTTGCCATGTGGGATATGTTTGATTTGTGTGGCTGAAAAACAAAAAAGGAAATTGTAGAATATGAAAAAAATAATTTTGGCGTCTATTTTGGTGTTGATAGGAATAGCGATAGGAGTAAGTATTTATGATGTGTGCTGGTGTAAAAATGAAAATGGGTTAGTATTGTATTTGAAATTTGATGAAGGCAAGGAAGGAGAAGCTGCCGAAGTAGGTACGGAAGTAAAAGATTATTCGGGTAATAAGATTAACGGAGTGATTAAAGGCAGTCCGAAATGGGTGAAAGGTGTTTCAGGTCTTGCTTTAGAGTTTGATAAAGGTGATTATATTGATTGTGGGAACTCGGAGAGTTTTGACATTACCAATGCTATTACAATTGAAGCATGGATAAAAGCAAAAGATATTGCAACAGCACAACCAGATGCGAGGATTGTGATGAAAGGGAAATATGTTTATGGCATAACAAAGGATGAAAGAAATGGTAGTAATGGTATTGATGCTTATATCAATGATAATATCAGTATTAGAGTGACAGATATAGGGTTGGAAAAATGGCAACACATTGTTCTCACCTATGATAAAAAAGATATGAAACTTTATGTTAATGGTTGTTTAAAAGGATATAGAAGTTATCATAAGCCAATATCTATTAGTAGTGACCATCTTTACATCGGAGGAGATGGTGGTCAGTTTTTTCATGGTCTTATTGATGATGTAAAAATATATCGAAGAGCATTATCAGTAAATGAAATCCTGAATTCTTTTGAACCAAGCGCAATAGGGAAAGTGGAAATTTTTAACGAACCTAGAAAAATAAGGTTAATCTACTATTTTTATGCTTTACTTATTTTAGCAGTTTTTTACATAGTGCTTTTTAAGACGTTTAAATATTTCGAGAAAGACCTCATTTATCTTATTTTAATAAATATTTATGTAATTATTTTTACACTTCAAATAAATTTAAGGCCTTTTGAAAGGTATCCCGAGTGGGACCATTTTTGGGTGGATGTGAGAACAGCAAGCATGTTGCTTTCTTTAAAACACGCTTTTAGTAATTTTGAGTTACCAGTTATCAGCCCTTATATAGGATTTGGCTGGAACTTAGCCGGTGATCATCAGTCATTTTGGGCACTACCTAATCTATTTATAATGATGCTTCCTCCGGCAACCGTGATTATAATTCGTCAAATAATTTATTTAATACTGGGTGGTATTGGCAGTTATTTATTTTTGAAGTTGCTGACCAGGAACAAATTAATATCTTTCTTGGGTGCGCTAACATTTATAAGTATTCCATATGTCATAAGTATAAGTTACTATTTTTCCGTTTCTTATGATTTTTATGTTATTCCCATTTTTCTTGTTTTAATTCATAAGATATTGGAACAAAAAACCATTAAAAAACTAATATTTTTTGTCCTTTATTCTGCATTTGCTATAGGTTCAGGTGATATTTACTTTTTCTTTATTTTTCCTGTAGTTATTTTTGTGTATACTCTTTATATAGGTTATGGCTATTATCGGTTAGGTTTTTTGATGTCTCTTAAAAAGGCGTCTATTTTACTTTTCATAGCAATTTTGTCCGGGTCTTTTTATATTTTTCCTCTTTATAATAATCTACACGAAAATTCTCTTGCATGGGGCCCTATAAAAAATGCAGTTCTTGATAAGGTCAGGTGATTAATATGGATTTCGTTTCATTTTTTTACAAGTATGGTTTTGAATCGCTATATAAGCCAATAGAGGGTTCGGCACTTTTATTATATGTTCCTGCATTTTTCTATGTAGCTATAATAACTGCTTTTATTCTTAATAAGGTTGTTTTTAAAGAAAATTCAAAACAGATTGTTATTATATCCGCATTAATTGTTTTAGGCTTGCTATTGTTTTTGGAAAGTGCTATTTTTTATAGTTCGATATTTTCAAAAATGTTCCCAAGTATTGTTGCCAGAGCTCAAGGGGTGCTCAGGAGTCATATAAATCTTATACCTTTCGTAAATTTACTTGCTGGCTTTGTCTGTTTTGCTTCTATTAATAATTTGAAAAACATTAAAACAAAAATATGGCTGTATGCCGTTATAATTGCTGTTTCTTTGTTTATAGATTTAAAGCTGTTCCTGCCTATGACTAACTATAAATTATCATATTTTAATAGTTCTAATCTTCTGCATGTTAATTTTTCAAGAGATATATGGCATCTTCTTCCATGGTTCAATATCTTACCGCTCCTTTTGCTGTTTTTATATAGTTTCATTTCGGTTTTAAATAAAAATATTAGGGACTTGATTTATCCAACTTTTATAATATTAGCTATGTTTATTCCGTTGATAAATATCTCTGCATATAATGAGCTGTGTTTACAGCAGGGCGGACGATTCATGCTTATCAGGAATCGATATAGATGGGATAGTTATTTAAAGAGAAAGGCAGATATCGATAAGATAATTAACAGGTACGACGTTAATTATAGGACACTATATGCAGGAAAGGGTAGAATATTTCCCAATAGTGGCGGGGATTGGAAGTTAATCGCAGAGACGGAGACTCATACCCAGGAAAAAGAAAAGGTCTTGTTCTCTTATAGAGAGTTTGACCATCCTTATACCGGTATGATGAGAGGGACATTTGGTAAACAAAAAGGGTGGTATGGTACAAATATTTGGCCACCTTTAAGCAAAGATATAGTTGATAACATTGATAATATTAAACTAATGGGAGTAAGATGGATTATAAGTGCAGATGAAGAAATAAAGAGTCCTTCCTTGATATATAGAGGAGAATGCAAATCAGAATTGGGGCCTTTGGGTAAATTAGGTTTAGAGCCCGATGAAGGTGGGACAATGTATATATATGAATTAGCGAATCCTAAGAGTATCGTTTTTATGGTGAACAATTATAAAAAGGTTAATCAAATTGACTCGTTGAAGAGTATCTGTGAAAGTAAAGAATATCCGTGGAATAACAATATGGTTTATCTTGAAACAGAACCAATTGATGAAAGTAAATCGGACGGCAAGAATTTAGAAAATGTATTCGCTAAGTTAGAAAGTAAAGCAGAAATAAAAAATGAGACTTTTAATTCGACAGAGATAAACGTTACTGTCCCGAAGGGAAAATATCTTGTATTAAGTTATATATTTAGGCCGAATTGGAAGGCTTATATAAACTCGTCGGAAGCGAAAATATATAGAGCATATGGCGGATTTATGTGCGTTAAGGTGCCCCCGGGCAATCATATCGTCAAATTCAAGTATTATCAATTTGATATATATTTAGGTTTTATACTGTCAGCAATCGCATTCCTAATACCATTTGGCATCATAAAAATATTTTAGTGAAATTATGAAAAGATTTTGATTGTTGATAATTTATGTTATGCTTCTCTGCAAGATTCGATTATAGTTTAAGCTCGTTAATAGGAAAAAGATTAAAGAAAAATAGTATGAAGAAATAGCCAAAATGAAAAGGAGTTGCAAGCGGTAATGAAAAAGATCGATAATTCTAGTTATGTGCATCAGAAAGGTTCTTCAGAAAACGCATGTGTGTACGGAAAAAAGGCAAGAGTGCTAATAAGTTTACTATTCTTTTTAACAGGATTTTCCTCGCTGACATTTCAAATGGCTTGGAGGAAAGTTTTAACTCAGACAGTAGGAGTAGATTATATTTCAGCTACATTGATAGTCGCAATCTTCATGCTAGGGTTAGGCTTAGGTGGCCACTTTGGTTCTATAGTTACAAAAAAGTACAAAAATTCAATTTTCATATTTTTTATGGCGGAGGTAATAATAGCCATATTTGGTTTTTTCAGTATACTTTTACTTCGAAAAATTCCTGTGTTTATTGGTTTGATCTACTCTGGGATTGATGCGATTAGTTTCATTTTAGACTTCTCCTTTAATTTTTTAGTATTGCTTCCGCCAACCATTCTTATGGGAATGTCGTTGCCCATTGTAACACACACTTTTAGAAATATTTATCCACCTGGTTCGGCCGTTGGTTTTTTGTACTCAATTAACATTATAGGAGCAGCTATAGGTGCATTTATCTCTGGTGTTTTTTTGGTTGGCATAATAGGGATTACTTGGACCACTATATTTGCAGGAGTTATAAATATAGGGGGTGTTTTGCTTGTTGCTTCTGTTGTACTAAGTAAGTTAAATAGTTCTTTAATCGATGGTGCCCATGAAAGAAAGTTAAAAAACAAGGTTATTTCTAATTCGGCCCGAGTCTCGTTGCACAGGCGATTAACATATCTTGTTTCTTTTGGGATAGGTTTTATTGCATTAGCATATGAGATATTATTTTATCGATTACTTGTTTGCTATTTTTCTGCAACATCATATGTTTTTCCTATAGTACTGACTGCCTATCTTTGTTTGATGGGTTTGGGGAACTATTTAGTGGGGAAAACGATTAAAAAAGGCTATTCTTTAGCAGCTATATCGTGGGTACTAACTATCGGGTTAATATTAACTTCGGTTTTCGTTTTTATGGTTTCCTTTACTCCCAATAATTTAACATATTTATTTACATCTAAAATCATTTTTGATCAAGGTTTAGGATTCGGCGTTTTATTAATTGATTTTATAATTGCATTAATCTTTATGCTGCCAGTTCTTTTTGTATCTGGATTTTTCCCTGTTTTTATCCACAGTTTGACTCATTATAGAGAAAATCTCGGATTTAATGTTGGAAGGGTATATTTAATCCAGACACTGGGAAATTTTTCTGGGACAATTCTATCCGGAATTGTATTGATTCCCATCTTGGGGTCAGTAACCTATATGAAATTTATGGTTTGTGCAGTGCTAGGTATTAGCGTTACATATTATTTTATAATACTTCGAGATAAGTATCAAATCTCCAAAATTACAGAAAAAATCTTTATCGGGTTTGCCTTAATATCGCTTATTCCTGTTTTTACAGTTAACCCTTCAAAATTCTTTAAAAGTCTATATCTCGGTTCAAAAATAAGAGTTAGCGAAGAACTTGAGGGAACGGTTTTGATTCAAGATAAAGAAGGTGCTTCCAGGGTACATGTTGGTCTTTCTCCCGCCACTTCATATAGTAGGATAGATATACCATACGATCTGTGGCCAATAGATGTAGCTACAACATTAATTGGCAAAAAAGATCCTGAAAGGGTATTAATTATAGGCATAGGTCCTGGACAGCAGGCTCTTGTTTTACACAAACTTTATCCAAATGCGGAGATAACTATTGTTGAGTTGTTGGATATTGTAATTCGCGAAATGAAGCAATATGGATCGCCAAAACTTAAAGAATTGTTAAATAGTCCAAAAGTTCACATATATATTACCGATGGGAGGCGTTTTATTAATAAGATGAAAAAAAAGAATGCAATTGGATATGACCTAATTCAGGTGGGTGTATTTCATGTGACTTCAGCAGGTGCAGGTAATTTGTTCACAAGAGAGATGCTTCAGGATTACAAAAAAATTCTTTCACCAACAGGAGTCCTTACTTTTAACGCCTACCTTCCTTCTATCAGACCAGGACAAAAGATATTTAAAAATATTGTTATTGCTTCACGTGGTGAAGGTAAGGTTGCTGATAGTTTCTTATTAAAAAATGAGTATTATCCTATTGAGAAGTTTTCAATTTTCTATAATAAAAATAGAAAAAAAATAATTAATCTCATAGAAAAAAATGGACTCCAGAAAGACATTAACTGTGCAATTTATTCGGACGCATTTTTGGTTTTTAAAAAAGAATCTATGGAAGCAGGTTTAAAAAATGTTTCATCTCAATTTGATGACAGGGTTGTTACCGAATATTTTTTGACTTCAAAGACTACATGGGATAAAACTAAAGCCAAATTAAAGATAAGTACAATAGACCCTCGTCTTTGGGAGAAAAATAGTTTGGATATCTTTTTTAGAGATATGGTTTGTACGGATTAATAATGACATGGAGTGGTTAAACTGGAAACTGAGATAAAATTATGAAAAAAGTGTTGATTATTGCCAATTTGTATCATGCTTCTCCCCGGATACCCGGAGTATCAACATACTTGCCGGAATTTGAATGGAAAGCAACCATAATTACTCCACCACTTGGTAATAATGTTGAGACGCTTCTTGGGTTACCGAAAAAATTTATGGAGAGAGTTAAAATTAACACAGCGCCCTATCGTGGAGATATTTATTGGTTTTGGAGAAAATTGTTTAAATTAATAGGCTTCAAAATGAATGAGAGCATAACGGAACAAGTAAAAGAGCGAGTTGGTATAGTATCAAAAAGGTCGGTGGTTGACCTTTTATTGAAATGGCATCAAACTATTTTTGCCTATCCTGATACTGAAAGGACATGGGAAAGACCTGCTTTTAGGGTGGCAAGCGAGCTTTTGCGAAAAGAGTGTTTCGATGCTATTCTGAGCAGTTCACCGTTTCCAACAACGCATATAGTAGCTTCTAAAATAAAGAGAAAGTTTGGACTACCTTGGCTGGCGGACTTTCGAGACACCTGGACTGAAAATCCTGTTTATCCTTTTCCGAATTTCAGAAAGGCAATAGATAGGATTTTGGAGAAGAATACACTAAAATATGCAGATGCTTTTGTGACAGTCTCATTTCCATATGCCCATGATATAGCATTGCTGACAAAGAAAAATGTTAATATAGTTACCAACGGATTCGACCCGGATAATATAGGTGGCACACCATGTAGTTTAACAAGAAAGTTTACAATTACTTATACAGGAACCATCTATACTGACAAGCAGGACCCTGAGAAATTTTTTATAGCACTTAGAAACTTGATGGAAAAGAAATTAATCAACCCGGAAGATGTTGAAATTAGATTGTATGGTAAAAGGTTAAGCTGGCTTAAGAACGTTATTGACAAATACGAATTTAGCAGTATGGCAAAACAGTATGGTACAATTCCAAGAAAAGAAGTACTTGAAAGGCAAAAAGATTCTCAGATACTTCTGTTTTTTAACTGGGAAGATCCAGTTAAAAAGGGATTATCGCATTTAAAATTTTTTGAATACCTTTCAGTACAAAGGCCGATTTTAGCATGCGGCGGATTTCCGAAAGACGATGTAGAAAAAATCCTTATCCAAACCAGAGCAGGAACTTATGCACCAACTATTAAGGAAATTCAAAAGGGGCTACTAGGTTTTTATGAAGAATATGAGCACACCGGCAAGGTATCTTATAATGGTTATTTAGAAGAAATAAATAAGTATAGCTATCGTGAAATGGCAAAAAAATTTGCGGATATTCTAAATCAGATATCAAATAGATAAAAGACAATGAAAGAGTCGTTTTATGGAGTGAAAACTCCAGAAGAAGCACTTGAGATATATTTTCGGAACGATGCTGAGTTATATGGTATTATGAAGAATGAAATCATAAGGAAAATTCTTCTTTCAAGAATAAACTCTTGGGAGTCTCTAAAAGTGTTAGAGATAGGTGCTGGAGGTGGTATTTGGACTAAATTTTTTATTAGGCAAGGAGCTGAGGTTATTTGTATTGATATTTGTGAACAGATTTTGAAAGGGAACGCGAAATTACATTCACAAGCAAAATTTATTGTCGCTGATGCCACAACTGTGAAATTAAAGGAAGAATTTCAGATTATTTTTGCAAAAGATGTTATAGAGCATATAAAAGATGATGAAAAATTTCTACAGAATATGAACTATCATCTTAGAGACAACGGATTAATAATGATCAATACTCAGAATTGTTTAAGTTTGAACTATTTAGTCCAGGGTAGCTATCATCTTTTAAAAGGAAATAAAAATTGGTTCGGCTGGGACCCTACTCATGTTAGATTTTATAATATATTATCTTTAACAAGAAAATTAAACAGAACCGGCTTTAAGCCTGTAAACTGGTTTGGGAGTTACTATTTCCCATATAGAATTTTTGCCGACCATTTTGGAAAAAGATGGGAATCAAATATTTTTTGTTTAATAGAACTAACAGGGCTTTCCTCTCAATTCCTGTTTAATATAGTTGGTTGGAACATCGGGGTTGTTTGCGAAAAAATCAGATCCATTTAGGACAGCTATGACCAAAGAATCTAGGTTTAGTAATCAGTTTCGTCTTGAGCAAAATTATTATCTAAAAGAATTAGATTTTCTTAATTGGTATCGCTATTTTTTTATTATAAAAGAGGTTATCGACTGTAAGCCGAACAATATTTTAGAAGTCGGAACTGGCAGTGGTATTGTCAGAAATTGTCTTGAGCCACTCGTTAAGAGTTATACTGTTTTGGATATAAATTCTAAACTCAAGCCCGATATTGTAGGCGATTTGCGAACTTATTTTCAAGAATTACAAAATAAATTTGATTGCGTGATTATGGCGGATGTATTAGAACATATACCTTTTTGTGAGTTTGATCGGTGTATAAAAAATATCTATTTGTATTTAAACGATAGTGGAAGGGTTATTATTACCATTCCTCATCGCCGAAGTCATTTTTTATTTATGACACCAACCTACAAGCCACATGTTCTTACTGTTCCCACCGGATTTTTAAGCCTGGGCGCTTTTTACCGCAGATTCATAAAAAGGAAGATCTGGATTGATCCCAGTCATTATTGGGAAATAGGAGACGGGAAAATTAAGAAAGTAGATATTGAACACTATTTTAGAAAAGCTGGGTTTAGTATAGAGAAATTCAAGAAACTTCTATATGTAGATTTTTGGGTGTTAAAAAAGCGTTGACTGGAAGCTTATGGACAATTATTCCCATAATAATTTACCTTTAGTTTCAGTAATTATCCCTTGTCATAATGAAGAAAAATTTATCACTAGATGCTTGGATTCTGTTATTGCCCAGGAATACCCTAAGGATAAGCTTGAGGTTCTGGTTGTAGATGGGATGAGTAAGGATGGGACGCATGGTATTGTGGAAGACTATATAAGGAAATATTCATATATTAGACTCTTAGATAATCCGAAGACAATTACTCCTTGTGGACTAAATTTAGGGATTAGAAATGCAACAGGAGAATTGATTCTATGGATGAGCGCACATAATGAATATGAAAAAGAATATGTTCAAAAATGTATCAAATATATGAAAAGGTATGACGCGGACGCTGTAGGAGGGATAATAAAACCGATACCCAGAAATAATAGCTTTATAGGTAAATCAATATGTATTGCTATATCTCATCCCTTTGGAGTAGGCAATTCTGCATTTAAAGTTGGTTCTAAACAACCAAAATGGGTTGATACAGCATTTGGCGTTTGCTATAAAAAGGAAATATTCGGAAAAATTGGATTTTTTAATGAGGAACTTGTTAGGGGTCAAGATATGGAGTTTAGTATGAGACTTAAAAAAGCAGGGCTAAGAACTTTATTAGTTCCAGAGATTATAAGCTATTATTATGCCCGTTCAGATTTAAAATCATTTGTTGAACGTAATTTCGTAAATGGGTTATGGGCAATTCTACCTTTTAGATATACCAATATAATACCAATTTCTTTGAGACATTTAGTTCCTTTGCTATTTGTCTTGAGCTTAACCACTTTTGGTTTATTAACTTTTGTTAGCTCCTTGAGCTCATCTATTTTGCTGTTGATGGTTGGTTCGTATTTTTTGTTGAATATTTATTTTTCTGTTAAAATAGCTATAAAAGAGAAAGATTTAGGATTGCTATTTGTAATGCCTATTATATTTGTTACTCTTCATTTTAGTTATGGTTTGGGTTCGCTCTATGGGGTAATAAAATTATTGTTACCAAAGCAAAGGGAGACCAATGCTAAGTCGTTTGTTTGATATAGTTTTTTCTCTTATTTGGCTTATAGTTTTGGCTCCTCTATTTTTGGTGATTGCTATTTTAATAAAATTAGAAGACAAGGGACCTGTATTTTATCAAGGAGTAAGGGTAGGTAGATTGGGAAAACCGTTTAGGATGTTTAAATTCAGGACAATGGTCGTACACGCTGAAAAAATCGGAGGTCCTTCCACTGCAAACGATGACCCAAGAATTACAAAGGTTGGCAAAATTATTCGTAAGTATAAATTAGATGAAATTCCTCAGTTAATAAACGTATTAAGAGGAGAAATGAGCTTCGTAGGGCCAAGGCCAGAGGTTCAATATTATGTTAATATGTTTACTGAAGAGGAAAAGAAAATTTTGATCGTTAAGCCGGGTATAACTGATTGGGCATCGCTTTGGAATTCAGACGAGGGCGCGATTCTTGCCGGAAGCAAAGACCCTGAGAAGACCTATATGGAAAAAATCAGGCCAGAGAAAATCCGTTTACAGTTAAAATATGTTAAAGAACATTCTTTCTGGGTAGATATGGCAATAATCTTTCGTACATTGATGAAATTGATTGGATGATGATTAAATATTCCAAAAAGTTCTTAGAGAAACTTTACAAAACGATGGTCAGGATTCGCTTATGTGAAGAAAGCCTTGTTGAGCCAATTCTTAAGGGAGAAGTGCGGTGTCCTGTTCATCTTTATTCTGGTGAAGAAGCAATAGCAACAGGGGTATGCGCTATCCTAAGAAAGGAAGATTATATTTTTGGCACCCATCGTTCTCATGGCCATTATCTTGCTAAAGGGGGTGAGATGCGGGAGCTTATTGCTGAAATCTATGGAAAAGATACTGGTTGCTCAAGAGGAAGGGGAGGCTCAATGCATGTATGTGACCCTGATAAGGGGGTTTTAGGTGCTGCTCCAATTGTCGGAGGGACTATTTCGTTAGCGGTTGGTTGTGCTCTTGCTTCAAAAATGAAAAAAGAAAAAAACGTTACAGTCAGTTTTTTTGGTGATGGGGCAGTTGGTGAAGGAGTACTATATGAATCAATAAACTTTGCAGCGCTTAAGAAACTACCTATTATATTTGCTTGTGAAAACAATCTTTATTCAACCCATATGCCAATTAAGGAGTGCCGGCCCAAAAATAATATTTTTGAAATAGGAATATCCTATGGTATTATAAGCTTCAGGGTTGATGGTAACGATGTTTTAAGAGTCTATGAAGCAGCAAAAAAGGCTGTTGAGATATGTAGAAAAAACCAGGGTCCGGTGTTTATAGAATTTATGACTTATAGATTACGGGGGCATGTAGGTGCAGATGACAATATTCAGGGGACTCACACTGATATTAGACCGAAGGAAGAAATAGCAAAGTGGAGGAAGAAGGATCCGATCAGGAAGTTTGAACAGTATCTTCTTAGAAATAAAATCCTTGCAAAAGGAAACAGGGAGACAATAAGAAAAGAAACGGAAGCAGAAGTTAACGATGCCTATGTTTTTGCTAAAAAAAGTTCGTATCCGAAAAAAGGTGAATTGACAAAATATGTCTTTAAGAAATAGAAAATTGCAATATAGTTTGGCGATAAACGAGGCTATCCACCAAATGATGGCTCTTGATAAGTCTGTTTTTCTTATTGGGCAAGGGGTTAAGAGTCCGTGGTATGTCGGTAATACCACCGATGGGCTTCTTGAAAAATTCGGACGGGAAAGAGTTATTGACACACCGGTTTCTGAAAATGCTGTTACAGGTGCAGCTATAGGAGCCGCCATAGCCGGAATGAGGCCGATAGTCGTTCATCCCAGGGTTGATTTTATGATGTATGCGCTTGACCCTATAATTAATCAGGCGGCAAACTGGCATTACATGTTTGGAGGAAATTCATCAGTACCGGTAGTTATATGGGGCATAATCAACAGGGGCGGAGAACAGGCAGCACAGCATTCTCAGGCTTTACACGCTTTATTTGCTCATATTCCGGGATTAAAGGTGGTAATGCCATCTACTCCGTATGACGCTAAGGGATTAATGATTTCAGCAATAAAAGATGAGAATCCTGTAGTTTATATAGATGAGCGCTGGTTATATGCTGTAGAAGGAGAAGTCCCGGAAGAAATATATTCGGTTCCGCTCGGGAAGGGGATAATTAGGAAAAAGGGAAAAGACATGACCTTGGTATCTGTATCTTATATGGTCTATGAATCCATAAAGGCTTCCAATCATTTGGAAAAAGAAGGAATTGATGCGGAAGTTATAGACCTTCGTTCAATTAAGCCATTAGATAAGAACCTTATATTAGAATCGGTGAAAAAGACTGGCAGGTTGGTGATTGCCGATGGTGGTTGGAAGACCTGTGGTTTTGCCGCCGAAATATCTGCCTTAGCGTGTGAAAATATCTTTGAGTATCTGAAAGCACCGATAATTCGCGTTACCTTACCTGACACCCCTGCTCCGGCAAGTTCAGCACTGGAAAGATATTATTATCCAAACAGCAAAGACATAATCAGAGTTATAAAGGAGATGGTCAGATGTCATATAAAGTAAGATTTGTAGGTTACTCAAGACAATATCAACAGTTGAAATCAGAGTTTAATGCAGTATTTGGGGAAATAATGTCTGGTGGTGATTTTATTCTCAGGAAACATTTAGAAGAGTTTGAGAAAAGAATAGCCGAATATGTTGGGACCGAATATGCTATTGGGGTAAACACGGGAACCGATGCGTTGTATCTTTCTGCTCGCGCTTTAGGTTTTGGACCGGGAGATGAAATAATAACCGTTGCCCATACCTTCGTAGCCACGATAGGTGCGATAGTACAATGCGGTGCAACCCCTGTTCTTGTGGATATAGGTGAAGATTTTAATATAGATGTTGATAAAATAGAAGGGGCTATTACGTCCAGGACAAAAGGGATAATCCCAGTTCACCTTAATGGACACTCTTGCAACATGGATGTAATTATGGAACTGGCGGCTAAATATAATCTTCGCGTTATCGAGGATGCTGCGCAGGCACTCGGCGCCAAATTCAAAGGCAAAAGGTGCGCTGCATTTGGAGATACAGGTATATTTAGCTTTTATCCGGCAAAAGTGCTGGGCACTGCTGGAGATGGTGGAATGGTGTGTACTAACGATGATAAGCTGGCGAGAAAACTTAGAGCATTCAGGGACAATGGAAGGGTAGATTCGGCAGAAGTAATTGAGTGTTTTGGCTGGTGTAGCAGGCTTGACAATTTGCATGCCGCAATACTTAATATGAAGTTTAATTATTTTGATAAGTGGGTAAAAAGACGGAAGGAAATAGCAAAAATTTACGATGAGGGTCTTTCCGGCGTAGGTGACATTGTTGTTCATCCTCAGGCAGATCGTAATTATTTTGACGTATATCAGAACTATGTAATCAGAACCAAAAGACGCGATGAATTGGTTAGGCATATGCGTAATTCAGGAGTAGAAACATTGATATCTTGGGCTACGCCGCTACATAAGCAAAAGGCATTGGGTCTTAGTCATTTTCACTTGCCAATGACCGAACGGGTATCCGCTGAGGTAGTATCTTTGCCAATCTATCCGGAACTTACTGACGATGAAGCAGAGATAGTGATTGATACAGTGAAAGATTTTTTCAGGAGGTAAAATGGCGCAAGCCGATTTTACAACAGTAACAGAAGTAACAGGCTATAAGGTAACGAAAGAACAGATAGAGAGGATGCATACACGTTATTTTTTTGCCTCTGGATTTTGCGAGGGGAAAGAAGTATTAGAGATTGCTTGCGGTTCTGGACAGGGATTGGGACTTTTGGCAAGAAAAGCAAAAAAGGTTGTGGGTGGTGATATAGATGAGAACAACTTAAAATTTGCCCGGGAACATTATAAGAACAGACAGAATATTGAGTTAAAAATTCTGGATGCGCATCAATTACCCTTTGCTGAGGAGAGTTTTGATGTGGTGATATTATACGAGGCTATCTATTATCTTGCAAACCCAGAGAAGTTCCTTAAGGAGGCAAAAAGGGTTTTGAGAAAAGGTGGCAATCTTCTTATTTGTACGGCTAATAAAGATTGGTCCGGTTTTAATCCCAGTCCTTACAGTTATAAATACTTCTCTGCTCATGAGTTGTTCGGATTGCTAAAGCAAGAAAATTTTAGTAATATAGCAGTTTATGGAGGCTGTCCCGTTACAGTTGAAACACTTAAAGATAAAACTATCTCTTGTATTAGAAAAGTGGCGGTTACTTTAAACGTAATGCCAAAAACGATGAAGGGTAAAGAATTGTTAAAAAGAGTTTTCTTCGGAAGGTTAGTAACCCTGCCGCCGGAAATATCTAAGGGATTGGCAGAATATACTCCTCCTGTTACCGTACCTTACGATTCTCCAAATTTTGAATATAAGGTTTTATATGTGGTGGGCTATAAATGAAGATGAATTATCCTATTCATAGATATCGCATTATTTATGGTATAGTTGTTCATTTTGTTTTAATAATTATTGCCTATATAGCCTCTTTCTATGTACGTTTTGATTTTCGACCAAGAAGTGAGTATTTTCAACTTATTCTAAAAACATTACCTCTTCTTCTCGTTATTAAGGTGGCTATCTTCTCTTATTATAGACTTTTCTCCGGGCTTTGGCGTTATGCCGGCATAGATGATTTATGGAGAATTATTAAGGCAAACTTCTTTTCTTCCGCTCTGTTTGTTTTAGGGGTCGTTTTTATTTATAGTCTTCATGGTTATCCGCGGTCGGTATTTTTTCTGGACGGGATTTTGTGCACCACTCTCGTTGGCGGGTTACGTTTTGCAACGCGTCTGTTTAGAGAGATATTTAAACCTGTACCAACGAAGATAAGTAAGAGGGCGATTATTGTGGGAGCAGGAGAAGCGGGAGTCATGGTATTAAGAGAATGTCGCAATAATCCCTATATGAATATCGAAATTGTGGGCTTTATAGATGATAATCCTGCAAAGAAGAATTTGCGTATTCAAGGAGTAAGAATATTAGGCACAAAACATGAGATCTCAGCGATTGTTGAAAAATATGGAATTGAAGAAATCATTCTTGCTATTCCTTCTGCCAAAGGAGAGGTTATTAGAGAAATTATTTCTTATTGTCAAATACCTAATGTTAAGCTTAAGATTGTTCCCGGACTGCAGAAAATTTTAAGCGGAGATTTAGAGGTAAAATCTAGAGAGGTGAAACCAGAAGACCTTTTAGGTAGAAAAACAGTTAAAATCCACGCAGAAGAGATAAGTCATTATATTAAGAATAAGCGTATCCTGGTTACGGGTGCAGGCGGGTCAATTGGGTCGGCACTTTGTCAAGAAATAGCTCTTTTTTCTCCCGAGCAACTCATATTTTATGACCATAACGAAAATAATGTGTATTTCTTAGAGGTAGAATTCAAAACAAAATATCCACAAGTTAAAACTAAAACAGTTATCGGAGATATAAAAGATATTAGCCTATTAAAGTATACATTTTCCCGTTATAGACCTCATGTGGTATTTCATTCTGCGGCACATAAACATGTTCCTTTAATGGAAGAAAACCCTGCTGCAGCGGTAAAAAACAACATCATTGGAACCCGCAATCTTATCTATGCAGCCAACCATTATGGGGTGGAAAGGTTTGTTTTGATTTCTACAGATAAAGCTGTAAATCCTACAAGTATTATGGGGGCAACTAAAAGAATTAGTGAGATGATATTACAAGCTAAGGCTAAAAATAGCAAGACAAGATTTATGGCGGTCCGTTTTGGTAATGTGCTTGGTTCCGATGGTAGTGTTATTCCGCTCTTTAAAAAACAGATTGAGGAAGGGGGTCCGGTAACAGTAACCCATTCTGAAGCCAGAAGATACTTTATGAGTGGAAGTGAAGCTGCTCAGCTCGTACTTCAGGCAGGGGCGATAGGAAAAAGAGGGGAAATTTTTATCTTAGATATGGGCGAGCAGATAAAGATACTGGATTTAGCACGTAATCTAATAACGCTTTCGGGGCTTAAATTGGATAAAGATATCTTTATTAAATTTATCGGGCTAAGACCGGGAGAGAAGTTGTATGAAGAAACATTGCACGATATAGAGAAGGATAAGACTACTAAGTATGA